>Ga0257120_1000006_pt1 | contig 236224 bp, 212 predicted proteins | sample SI106_10metaG_FD_190153 | JGI IMG/M metagenome (GOLD analysis project Ga0257120, IMG submission 190153) | Marine microbial communities from Saanich Inlet, British Columbia, Canada - SI106_10 | ecosystem: Environmental > Aquatic > Marine > Inlet | place: Canada: British Columbia | collected...
TCTTCAGCTTTTGGCTCTTCAGCTTTTGGCTCTTCGGCAACAACTTCAGGTGTTGCTTCTGCCGCTACCGGTTCTGCGGGTGCCGCGTCGTCTGAAGCGGAGACTTCGAGAACGATTTTTTGTGGCTCTTCTCCACTACTTTCAGAAGGCGCAGTTTCAGAAGGCGCATTTTCGGAAGTTGTGCCCTCGGAGGGTGGGCTATCGCTGGTCTCGGTTGCAGAATTGTTTTCTCCGTCTTCTGGACGGCGGCGATTACGTCCACCGCGACGACCCCGACGACGGCGCCGCTTTGGCTTATCGTCATCGTCTTCGCCACTGGTCTCTCCGCTGGTTTCCCCACGAGGGCTTTGCGGTTCTACCTTACTGTCTTCGTCATCAGAAGCGCTCGGTTTGGCTTCTTGGGGCTCGCGCGATCCCGCATTCGAGGTTTCACCTTCGTTGGTTTCCCCCTCATCGGTATCGGAACGGCGACGATTACGTCCGCCGCGACGACGACGGCGCTTTTTATTGCCATCGCCTTCTTCGAGGCCTGCCGTTGGGTCGCCTTCCATGCGCGAGGCGCCGGAGCTTTCCGATTGGTCTGGCAGCGTGATGGCCATTTCCATCGAGGTCAGCTCGGCATCAATGTTGATGGCCACGGTGACGCCTGTGCGGGTTTCAATATCGCTGAGCTGCGCGCGTTTCTGGTTAAGCAGATAAATCGCCACGTCTTGCGGCAGATGCGCCACCAGTTCGCCATGGCTAAATTTCGCGGCACTTTCGTCGATCTGGCGCAACACATGCAAGGCACGGCTCTCTACCGAACGCACCATGCCGGAGCCATTACAATGCACACACGTTTCGCTACTGCCTTCGAGAACGCCAGCGCGCATGCGTTGGCGCGACATTTCCATCAGGCCAAACGAGCTAATACGACCCACTTGAATGCGCGCCCGATCGCTTTTCAGCGCTTCTTTCATTTTGCGCTCGACCGCCCGATTGTTACGATTTTCATCCATGTCGATGAAATCGATAACCAGCAAGCCAGCCAAATCACGCAACCGCGCTTGGCGGGCCACTTCCACAGCCGCCTCGAGGTTGGTGTTCAAGGCGGTTTTCTCAATCGATTGCTCGCGGGTAGATTTGCCCGAGTTCACATCAATAGAGACCAGCGCTTCGGTTGGATTGATAACCAGATAGCCGCCCGATGGCAAAACCACGGTTGGGTTAAACATCGCGGCCAATTTATCTTCGACGCCATGCTGTTTGAACAGCGGCGTGTTTTCGACATGTTGTTTTACTTTGCGTGCATGGCTCGGCATCAAAAGCTTCATATAGCCTTTGGCTTCTTTATAGGCATCGGCGCCAGCAATCGACACTTCGTCAAATTCTTTCGAGTATAAATCTCGAATGCAGCGGCGAATGAGATTGCCTTCTTCGTAAACCAAAGCGGGGGCAGTGGACTCGACGGTTTTGTCGCGCACTTCCTGCCACATGGTCGACATATATTGCCAGTCACGGCGAATTTCGGCGAGCGTGCGCTCGGCGCCTGCCGTGCGAACAATCAGCCCCATGCCGCTTGGCACATCCAGCTTGCCGACGATGGTTTTCAGCTTTTTACGATCGGCGCTATTGCTAATTTTGCGCGAAATGCCACCGCCACGCGCGGTGTTTGGCATCAGCACGCAATAGCGACCGGCCAAGGATAAATAAGTGCTCAGCGCCGCGCCTTTATTGCCGCGCTCTTCTTTCATCACTTGCACCAAAATAACTTGGCGACGTTTGATCACTTCCTGAATTTTATAGCGACGGTGTGAGGCGCGCGATTTATGGCTCGGCGCGGCTTCTTCGTGAGCATCGCCGCCCACACTGGAAACGCTGTCGCCGGAACCTTCTTCGGTGCCATCTTCGGAGGCTGCGCTTGTGTCTTTTTGCGCATCATCGTCTTCGCTTGCCGCGTGTTCGCGGTCTTCGGCGGCTTGCGCCTCTAGCAATTCTTCGCGGTCGCTGACCGGGATTTGATAATAATCTGGGTGGATCTCGTTAAAAGCTAAGAACCCATGGCGATTGCCCCCATATTCGACGAAAGCCGCCTGAAGCGAGGGCTCAACGCGCGTTACTTTTGCGAGATAGATGTTGCCGCGGAGCGGTGATTTGGTGCCCGACTCGAAGTCGAACTCCTGGATTTGATTGTGTTCAGTTACAACAACCCGTGTTTCTTCCGGGTGGATGGCATCGATAAGCATATTCTTGGTCATGAAAGTCTCCCGCCAAGCGCGGTGTGAGGGCAAAGCCCGTCTCCGTCAGCCTGCGTAAATGTTTAAATAAAGGGATAGAAAAATAAGATGTCGAACCAAGCGCACAGCTGCTTAAAACCGCAGCCGAGGCTGGAGTTTGTAATTTCGCTTTTGTTGTTGCTGCAGCGTAGGTCACGCGACATCCTGTTAAAAAGTTTCGGGTATGGCCGGGGCTATTGCCTGGCTCATGAGTTTTTTTGAGGGTGAAACACCGCCGGCTCCAATTGGCCATCGGGGTGCGCTCACCTATGTAAAACACGAGATTAGTTTTACAGACGCGCTATGGAGATTGCAAGGCGAATACGTCGCAGCATAAGAGATTAAATAAAATCAATTGCTTAGATATCGCAGAGTGTTTTCTTAAGGGTTCAGTCGCGCAAAGGTTTCGAAGTTGCTAAACTAAGCGCACCGTAGTGAGTCGCGCGCTTTTCAAGCAAAGGGCAGGAGATAATAAAAAACCATGAACCCGCTAGCCACTATCTTGTCGCAAATCCCAAAGCTCTTGTTGTTGGTGCTCTTGAGCTTTGCTGTAAGCGCCCCCGGGCAGGCGGCCGGTTTGGTCAAAGATATCCGCCTCGGGGTTAGCGATGCGCGCACGCGGGTGGTGTTGGATTTATCGCAGAAAGTGGATTTCCGCGTCTTCTTATTAGACAAGCCGCGCCGCGTTGTCATCGATTTGCCGTCGCTCGATTGGCCAACCAAAGGCCCCGAAATTTCAAACTCTGCCAAATTGGTGAACGGCTTGCGCTTTGGCCAATTTACCGCGGGTAAAAGCCGCCTCGTGATTGATGCCGCCAATCCGGTTCGGGTAGCGAAAAGTTTTGTGTTGGGACCCTCGTCTGGTTTGCCGCATCGATTGGTTGTCGACTTAGTGCCAAGCTCGGCCAAAGACTTTGCCAAACAAGTAAAGAAAGACCGTGAAGCCAGTCGCGCCCAAAATAAAAAAACCGCCAAAGCCGCACCGCCGCCAGCTTTTAAGCCACGCACCAAACGCAATGCCAAGCCGGTGATTGTGATTGATGCCGGCCATGGGGGCGTCGATCCAGGCGCGCATGGGCGCAAAGCGCAAGAGAAAGTCGTGACGTTGGCCTTCACCCGCGAGCTAGCCAAACAATTGCGCGCCACAGGCAAATATAAAGTTTATCAAACGCGCAATCGCGACATTTATATTCCGCTGCGCCAACGGGTAAATATTGCGCGCAAGCATAATGCCGATTTGTTTATCTCTATTCATGCCGATGCCATCCAACGCAAAAATGTGCGCGGCATGTCTATTTATACTCTGTCGGAAACCGCTTCCGATAAAGAGGCCGCCTCGCTGGCGCGCAAAGAGAACCAGTCGGATATTATTGCCGGCATTGATTTTGCCGATCAGCCGTCGGAAGTTGCCGATATTCTCATCGACTTGGCACAGCGCGAAACCAAAAACCTATCGGTCAAATTCGCCAAATTGGTGGTGGACAATGCGCGTCATAAAACCAATCTATTGGACCGCACTCATCGCTTTGCGGGCTTTCGGGTGCTCAAAGCGCCGGATGTGCCATCGGTGTTGATCGAGCTTGGCTTTTTGACCAACCGCAAGGATGAAAAACAATTGGTGACCAGCAGTTGGCGCCGCAAAGTTGCGGGCGCTTTGGTAAAATCCGTCGATGGTTTCTTTCGCGGCACGCGGGTAGCTCTGGCGCAATAGGGCAGCTTTCTGGGTTTCGATTTGGCGCTCAGGCCGACGCGGGCTGAATGGCACAATTATCTTGCAAAATGCCATAGTGCGGCCCTATTTAGATAGCATAAAGATACTCTGTGCTAAAGCGCGCGAGAAGCGGGTATTTGGGGAAGTCGTAAATGAAGTTTTTGGGGAATATAGCAGGCATTGCCGTCACCTTAGGGGCGATTGGTTTGTTTGTGCTGGTGTTGGTGCTTTGGCGCCTCAACAGCGGCCTGCCCAATTACGAACATTTGGCCAATTACACCCCGCCTGTGATGAGCCGCGCCCATGCGGGCAATGGCCGGTTGATTGCGGAATATGCGCAAGAGAGACGGATTTTTGTGCCTATCGACACCGCGCCCGAGCATCTCATCAATGCGTTTTTGGCGGCGGAAGATAAAAATTTCTACGATCATTCCGGCATTGATTTCGTCGGGATTATGCGCGCCGTGGTGGCCAATATGGTGAATGTTGTCACCGGGCGTCGCCTAGAGGGGGCCTCGACGATTACCCAGCAAGTTGCGAAAAACTTCCTGCTCAGCTCGGACGTCACTTTTGAACGCAAACTCAAAGAAGCGGTGCTGGCTTTGCGGCTGGAGCGCACGTTTACCAAGCGGCAATTGTTGGAGTTATATCTCAATGAGATTTATCTCGGGCTCGGCAGCTATGGGGTCGCGGCGGCGGCGTTGAATTATTTTGACAAACCGTTGAGCGATTTAACCATCGCCGAAGCGGCTTATCTGGCGGCTTTGCCAAAAGCGCCGAATAATTATCATCCATTCCGCAAGCGCGCGCGCGCGCTTGCCAGACGCAATTGGGTTATCGGGCGGATGCGCGACAATGGCTATATCACCGATGATCAAGCGCGCAGCTCGGCGGCACAAGAGCTGGTGGTAGCCGACCGTCCCGCCAGCTTGCGCCGCTATGCGGCCCAATATTTCGTCGAAGAAGTGCGCCGCGAAGTCTATGGGCTTTATGGGGAAAAACAGCTGTATGGCGGCGGGCTATCCATTCGCACGACGCTGAATACGGACTTTCAACAATTGGCGCTGAAGTCTTTGCGCGAGGGCCTGCAAAATTATGATCGCCGTCGTGGCTATCGCGGCCCCGTTAGCGAAATGGAATCTCTGGAAGCCTGGTGGGAGCAGCTTACGAAAATTGCGATCCCAACCGATTTGGCGCCGTGGCGTTTGTCTGTCGTTTTGACGGTGGATGATGAGCAAAAAGAGGCTTCCATTGGCCTGCGCCCACGGATGACACGGGCGCGCCGCTTTGAAGAGTCGGTGGAGCTGGGCGTGTTGCCTTTGAAGGGCGTGAAATGGGCGCGCGAAGCGCCGTCGCCAGACAATAACTATAAAATTAAAGGCCCGCGAATTCGCAAAGTCTCCGATGTTTTGAAAGTCGGCGATGTTGTTTGGGTCAATGCCTTGTCGGCGGAGGGGCAATATGAGCTGAAACAAGCGCCAGAAGTAAATGGCGCCATGGTGGCCCTAAACCCGCATACGGGGCGTGTGCAAGCCATGGTGGGCGGCTATAGTTTTTCGGCCAGTGAATTTAATCGCGCCACGCAAGCCAGTCGCCAGCCTGGCTCGGCCTTTAAACCTTTCGTTTATGCCGCGGCTCTAGACAGTGGGTTTACGCCCGCCAGTTTGGTGTTGGATGCGCCTTTTGTGATGGACCAAGGCAAAGACCAAGGCCTGTGGAAACCGGAAAACTATGCGCGGCGCTTTTACGGTCTCTCGACCTTGCGTTTGGGCATGGAGAAAAGCCGTAACCTGATGACCATTCGTATGGCGCAAGAAGTCGGCATGGCCAAAATTACCGATTACGCGGCGCGATTTAACATTAACACCACCATGCCAAATGTTCTGGCGATGTCTCTGGGCGCAGGCGAGACCACCCTTATGCGCCTCACGTCGGCCTATGCGATGTTGGTCAATGGCGGCAAACGCATTGAGCCACGCTTTATTGACCGCGTGCAGGATCGCTATGGCGAGAACCTGTTTAAATATGATCAACGCGCCTGCATTGCTTGCGACGACGAAGTTTATCAGCAGCAAGCGGCGCCAGATTTACCCGACGAGCGCGAACAAGTCTTGTCGCCGCAAACGGCCTATCAAGTGGTTTCCATGCTGGAAGGCGTGGTGAAACGTGGCACGGGGCGTCGCATTAGCACCATTGGCAAGCCTTTGGCGGGCAAAACGGGCACTACCAATGACAGCCGCGATGCTTGGTTTGTCGGTTTCTCGGCTGACCTCGTGGTGGGGGTCTATGTCGGCTATGATGATAACCGTCCCTTGGGGCGCGGCGAAAGCGGTGGCGTTGTGGCGGGGCCTATTTTTAAAGCCTTCATGGAAGAAGCCTTGAAAACCGAGCCGACCCCGCCGTTTCGTATTCCTTCGGGGGTGAGCCTTGTGCGCATCAATGCGGTAACTGGCAAGTTGGCTCGCCCTGACGATGAGACGGTTATTCTGGAAGCCTTTAAGTTGGGCAATGAGCCTTCGGTTGGCAGCAAGCAAGCGATTGTGCGAGGGCAAAGTGGCACCACGCGGCGCAAACGCCCGGCCGTTAACACCGAAACCGTGGGCGCGGGCACGGGCGGTCTTTACTAATTTTCAGCATCACTCTAGGTTGCGTCACAAGTGGACGGGTTGGGAGTAAAGATTTTGCGCGCAGAAAACACCCTTTATATCTATCGTATCCGGCAGTCGGTGGAACTGCTGAGGCGCCATCTCGATTGGGATGTCGCCGTGGTTCGCCTGGACGAGCTGAATAAACGTGCCGAAGATCCTGAGCTTTGGAACAATCCCGAGCGCGCCCAAGCTTTGATGCAAGAACGCACGCGCCTCGAGACCGCCATTAAAACCTGCCGCCAGCTAGAAGCCGATATGAACGATCATATCGAGATGATTGAGCTGGGCGAAGCGGAAGGCGACAGCGATATCGTCAGCGAAAGCGAAGCCGCTTTGGCGGCGTTAAGTGAAACTGCCTCGCGCATGGAAGTGGAAACGCTGTTGTCTGGCGAGGCCGATAGCAATGATTGTTATATCGAAGTGCATGCCGGCGCTGGCGGCACCGAGAGCCAGGATTGGACGCAGATGATGCAACGCATGTATCTGCGTTGGGCCGAGAAAAAGGGCTATAAAGCGAGCGTTATCGAGCAGACCAATGGCGATGAAGCGGGGCTGAAATCAACCACCATCGAAATTAAAGGCCATAATGCCTATGGCTGGGGCAAGACCGAAAGCGGGGTGCATCGCTTGGTGCGTATCTCGCCGTTTGATAGTAACGCGCGCCGCCACACAAGTTTTGCCAGCGTCGGCTGCTTTCCGGTGATCGACGATACGATTGCCATTGATGTATCCGAAAGCGATGTCCGCATTGATACGTTTCGTGCGAGTGGCGCGGGCGGACAGCATGTGAATACCACCGATAGCGCGGTGCGGATTACCCATATCCCAACCAATATTGCGGTGCAGTGTCAAAACCAGCGCTCGCAGCATAAAAACCGCGCCACCGCTTGGGCGATGTTGCGCGCGCGTTTGTATGAAATGGAATTGCAGCGGCGCGAAGAAGAAGCCAATGCCAATGCCGACGCCAAAACCGAGATTGGCTGGGGCCATCAAATTCGCTCGTATGTTTTGCAGCCTTACCAAATGGTCAAGGATTTGCGAACCGGCTTGGAGAGTGGCAACCCGAGTGCCGTGCTCGATGGCGCCTTAGACCCGTTCATGGAAGCGGCTTTGGCGCAACGCGTGAACGGGGAGGGCGGTGCCAGTGGCGTCTCCGACTTAGATTAAAGACTTAGACTAAAGACTTAGACTAAAAAAAGTAGAGATTTAGCTTAATCCAGCTCAGACGACGAAGCGGCACTTGTCCCGACGCTGTCTTGTGGCGTTGGATTGATGGCGGCATTTTTGAGCGGGTCTTTTTCGTTTTTCACCGCGCCATTGAGTTGCGCGCCCGACTCGATGGCCAGGGATTCGTTAAACACATCGCCATCGACGTGGCAGGTTGCGCAAAGATAAACTTGGCGGCCGCGCACGGTGCCATTTACTTTGCCAAAAACCGTTACCGTATCGCCAGCCACTTCGCCATTTACCACAGCATGGACACCAACAGTGACGGCATGCGAGCAAAGATCGCCATCGAGGCGGCCTTCGATTTGAATATCGCCAGTCGAGAAAATCTTGCCAACGACATGCATGTCTTGGCTCAAAATCGAGGGGGCGGATTTAGTCTTTGAGGTGTCGGCCATGGGGGTCCAATCAAAAAGATTTATTTTTTCGCTGCGCGCGAGAGTGTTTCCGCAATGTTGAAGACTTGTTTGCCCGAGTCAAGGAAAGCGACTGGATTGCGGACTTTGCCCTTATACCAGACTTCATAATGCAAGTGCGGGCCAGTACTGCGACCACTATTGCCCGCATCGGCAATATGTTGTTGAAAATCAACGCTTTGTCCGCGCCGCACGCGGCTGCGGGCCAAATGGCCATAGCGGGTGCGAAAGCCATTGCCGTGGTCAATTTCGACCACCAAACCGTACGGGCCTTTATAGCCAGCGCGGGTTACCGTGCCGGGCAAAGTGGCATAAACCGGTGTGCCTGTGGCGGTGCCGAAGTCGACGCCAGAATGGAAAGCGGCACGCTTTTTAAACGGGTCAATGCGTGGGCCAAAACTACTGGTCAGCCGAAAGTCGTGAATGGGCAAGGCCAGCGGAATTTTGGTCACCGAAGCGCTGAGGTTTTGCAAGCGCTCAAGGTTGTTGGAAATACGATAAAGCTGTTGGTGCAGGGCCGAGTTAATGCCGGCGGTGCTGCCTTCAAGCGGAATGTAAGGGCCGCCAATGGCGCGTTCGCTTTCGGGCAAAACCGAGGCCATGAAACTTTCAGGCTCTAACACAATGGTGCCTTCGATAACGCCTTCATATTCAGCGATGCGCTGGTCGATGTTTTCTTCCAAAGCGTCGAGCAGATCTTGTTGGCGCAAATCCAGCGAGGCAACGCGATTGTAAACATCGCCCGACATATGCGGCATCGTGATGTTTTGCGTGTCGGCTTCTAAGGCTTTGGTTTGGGTCAGTTGAACTTTGCCAATATCGCTGGGTGCCACGAATGTGCGGCTTTCCAAAGCGCCTTCGAGTCCGTCGCTGGTGCGGGCCACAAGTTCGGTTTTGTTTTTATCTCGCTTATTGCGTTTGGCCACACGAGCAAAAGCCGATTGCATGTTGTGCAATTCATCTGAAATGGCGGCGTGCTGTTCAAAGACGAGGGTCAAATTATTATGACGTTTTTCGAGCGTATCCGTAGTTTTGGAAAACCAATCGCGGGTCAAAACCAATTCCGCGTTTAAATCATCATGCGCCAGACGCAGCCGGTTCAATTCATTTTCGTAAGCTAAACGCATGTCGCGCACGTCGCGTTCGCGCTCGGCGCCCAAGCCGCTTTCGAAAATGACATGCACGGAGGCATAGCCAACCCAGCCTGAGACAACCAGAAACAGCGCCGTCAAAAGTCCAAGCGAGCGCGTGGAGAGTGGCACGTAGACAACACTGCCATTCTTGCGAATGTAGATTTGGCGCTCTGCGAAAATCTCTCGCAGTTTATCCGTCAGCGGTTGTAAATAATCCAAGGTTTGTTTTCCCATCCTTATTTTCATCTCTGTTTCCCAAAAAATACGAAATAATGCAAGTCTTTAGTGCTTCGCATCTTTGGGTTAAGGGGGCGTGAATCAAAACGGTCTCACCGCTGAAATTAGCCTTGCGCCGCTTCCAACACCGCTTCGACATGACCTTTTACTTTTACTTTGCGCCAGATGGCCGAAATTTTACCGTCTTCCGAAATTAAATAAGTAGAGCGTTCAATGCCCATGAACTTTTTGCCATACATGCTTTTTTCCACCCAAACGCCAAATGCGTTCAGCATGATATGGTCTTCATCTGAAATTAGCGGGATGCCCAATTGATGTTTGGCGATGAAGTTTTCATGTTTTTTCAAACTATCCGCCGAGACGCCGACAATGGCGGTATTGGCTTTATCGAAATCTTTGGCGGCGGCGGTAAACGCAATGCTTTGTGTGGTGCAGCCCGGCGTGTTATCTTTCGGATAGAAAAATACCACCAGTTTGCGTCCCTTGAAATCGCTCAAGCTGAGGGTCTGGTCGCCGCTGGCGGGCAAAGAAAAATCTGGGGCTTTATCGCCAATTTCTAAACTTTTGGTCATCAATAACTCCGATAATTGAGATGCGAATAGGAATAGACTCTGTCATAAACAATTTATAGCTATTTGGCTCGTGCTGATTTGCGGCTGGCCGAGCGAAGGGAAGATATGCGTGGAGAAAACATCTTAAGATGAAACGGGTTGGGCGGATAGCAGTAGGCATTTTGGGCTCCATGGTCATCGCCGTTCTGGTTTTGGCGATTGTGACCCGCATCACCCCTTTGCCGATTTCCCCGGTGGCACGCCTTATTGAGTTTGGCGTGCAGCGCAGTTTGGGTATCTCGATGACCATAAATGGCGCGCGATTGGGCTGGTCTTCCACCTCGGATATGTTCGCCTTAAAAGCCAACAGTATTGATGTCGTCGATAGCGATGACGCCCGCCTGAGCCTTGGGGCTTCCTATGCAAGCCTGAGCGGGGAAGCGCTTTGGGGCTATGGAAAACTGGCCGTGGCAGAGGTGGAAATTGAGCGCTTGGCGGTAGTTTTGTCCAAGACCAAACGCTTGCCGCCAAGTTTTGACTTTTTCGTTCCCACTTTCGGCCAACAGGCAGGCAAAACGGCACCTAATTTTTTAAAAAAAATGGCCATTCGCGAAATTATTATTGGCGAGCCTCTGGCCAATAAAGCGCGCAAATCTCAATTGCTGCTGACCCATTATGGCGATCATATAAATCTCAACACCAATATTGCCTATCAGCAGGATGGCCAATTGAGCTCGCTGCTGGCGGTGCTCAAACTGACACCGGGGCAAAAGGGCCATGCCGATATTATTTTGGAAAACATGAACCCGCGTGATTTGGGTCGCGTGTCGACCCTTTTGGCGCCGCTTCAAGGTATTCATTTGCCGATTACGGCCCAGTTGGCGGTGAATTTTAATGGCAAGGCGGAGGCGCAAACTGGCTCCATTGAGCTTTTCGTGGCGCCGGGTGAGCTTGTGTTATCGGGCACACCTGTTGCCTTTAAAGAATTAACGATATCGGGCACGGCTGACTTTCGTCAGCAGCAGGTCTTGTTGCGCGACGCCCGGTTTAACGTTGCGGATGTGGCGGGCACGATATCGGGAGCCCTCAATTATACGCTCGATGAGTTGGGGAACATGAGCCAACTGGTATTTAATTTGGATGGGCGCGGCGTGCAGGCGAATTTGCCGAAACTATTTGAGCAAACTCTGGTGCTTCCGCGCGCCAAAGCCAAATTGAGTTACGACCTCGCCACAGGGCAATTGAATATTCGCCAGTTTAAGGCCGAGCATAATTTTGGCGAGGTGGCCCTTGCTGGCGCCATTGGGCTGGCCAATCGGGATGTCTATTTTGATTTCGTTACCGAGTTCGGCCGCTTAGACCTCGACGGCGCTTTAGCCCTCTGGCCCGTGCCAATCGCGCCGCGCGTGAAACAGTGGGTCCGCCAAAACCTGCTCGACGCCCAAGTGGTGGACGGGTCTCTCAAGCTCGATGTCGGGCTCGCTGAGTTGACCCGCCGCAAGCGCACCGACCCATTGCGCGAAGAGGCTTTGCAAATGAACCTTCAAGTGGAGCAGTCTAGTTTGCGCTTTTTAAACCAGCTGCCGCCCGTCGAGGACTTTCAGGCCAATATGCGGCTCGGCGGAACAAGCTTTCGGGTCGATGCCCAAGGGGGCGTGATGCATTTGCCGACATTGACCGACGGGGTCGATAAAGGCGGCACGCGGGCTGCGGTTATGCAAGCCACTCGTTTCTTTATTGCCGATATGCGCGACCCCAAACTCGCCGGGGATGTTGAGTTTACGGCGACAGGCGAAATTCGCGATGTCATTCGCGCCTTGAATGCCAAGCCTTTGGCTATTGTGAAAGATATCGATTTTGATTTCGACCGTATTCGCGGCGATGCGAACGCAAAGGTTCGCCTGAGTGTGCCTTTGGGGGCGAAGGTGAATATGGATGATTTCACCTATCAGGTCGAAGCCACCACGATGGATGTTTCCATCGATGAGGCGTTGGGGCCCTATACGATAACCGCGGCGCGTGGCATGGCCGACATTTCCAATTCTGGCATGCTGCTTATGGGGCGTGCCAAAGCCAATGGCGTGGCGGCAGGTTTTAGCTGGGACCAACCTTTTGGCGAAAACGCGGAGGCGCGCTCGCGGTTTTCTGCCCATACAAGCGTAACACCGCAAGACCTTGTCGACCTCGACCAGGCTTGGGTTGGCGAGCGAGCAACAGGCTCGGCTGCGGCCAATATTTTGGTTTTGGGGCCGATGGAAACCCCAAGCCAAATTCGCCTCTATGCCGATTTAACCCAAACCGAGCTGCTTCCGCGGCCCTTGGCCTATACCAAGCCGATTGGCGTTGTGAGTGACGTCCATGCCGTTATGGGTACCGATGCCGAAGGCGATGTGGACGACATTCGCGCCCGCTTGCGGATTGACGGCGAGGAAGACTTGGGCGTGAAGATGACGCTCGATGGGTCTTTCATTGATAGCTTGAGTTTGCCCGCGATATCGTTGGGCAGGGATCGCAATGTGAATATTGCGTTGGAGAAGCAAGGCGATATCCGCCGCGTGGTTTTCAGCGCCGACCAATTTGATGCAGAGAAAGTTTTTCTAACCGGAAATACGGACGTGGTTCTGCCGCCGAGCGAATTTGAGTTCTTACCCTTTTTGGGCCCGAACGCGGTTGTTGAGGGGCGGATCCAAAAAGTTGTCGGTGGGCATGACACCCATGTGGATGACGCGAAAGTGCATTTGGTTATCCAAGCGGGCTTGCACGAGAAATTGCGCCTCGATGGCACGTTTCAAGATGGCACGCCGATTGTTGGATCGATAGATCGCGCGACCCCGATACGGCGAAATTTCTCTCTAAAAAGTGAAAATGCGGGACATATTTTGCGGATGTTTGACTTGCAAGACGGCATTTATGGCGGCGTGATGGAGGCACAAGGTAGCCTGTATGATTTGCGTATGGATGAGAAGGCGCGCGCGCGCGAAATCGGCGGGCGCATTACCGCCGTTGGGTTTAGAGCGCGCAAAGTTCCTGTCGTGGCTTCCATTTTAAGCCTCGCGTCCCTCACCGGAATTTCCGATACGCTGACGGGCGATGGCATTAAGTTTCGCAAATTAGAATCGGACTTCTCGATCAATGATGAACGCCTCACCATCGAGGGTGGGCTGGTGCATGGCGCCGCGGTTGGCTTTACCGTGCAGGGCGATTATCAACTAGAGGGCGATAAAGTAGATTTTGGCGGCACGGTTATACCGGCCTATTCGCTCAATTCCTTACCGGGCAAAATACCCTTGCTTGGGCGTCTGCTCGGCGGACGGCGAGGCGAGGGACTGATCGGCATCAGCTATCGTGTGGGCGGTACATTAGACGATTTGGATGTCTTGGTTAATCCGCTTTCCGTGTTAACGCCGGGCGTGTTTCGCCGAATCTTCGAATTTGGCATCGGCCTGCCTGACAGCGATGAGGTGGAAATTCCCGAGCCGCCGCGCGAGCAGCTAACCGAATAATGCGACGGCTTAAGTTGACGGGCGTAAAAGCACGTGACGTTTTTTGCCGGCGGATAATTTTATCGCCCCGTTTACCAAATCATCTTTGGTTAACTGTGCGGCAATATCTTTTTGCGCCGTATCGTTAACCTTGGCGCCGCCGCCTTGGACGAGGCGTCGAGCTTCGCCATTGGAGCCCGCAAGTCCGGCCAAAACAAAGGCTTGCAAAAGCCCCAAACCGTCGTCCAATAGGCTGGCCTGCATGTCGACACTGGGCAGGTCGGTGCTGGTGCCGCCGCCTTCAAAGGTTTCCAGCGCGGTGGCTTCGGCTTTTTGCGCGGCTTCTAGCCCATGGCACATAGCGGTGGCTTGGGTGGCGAGTATCTTTTTGGCTTCGTTCAAATCAGCCCCTTCAAGGGCTTCTAGGCGAGCGATTTCATCGAGCGGTAATTCGGTGAAGAGTTTCAAAAAGCGGCCAATGTCGGCGTCTTCTGTGTTGCGCCAAAACTGCCAATAATCATAGACCGACAAGAGGTCAGCGTTCAGCCAAACGGCGCCTTGGGCGGTCTTGCCCATTTTCGCGCCCGAGGCCGTGGTCAGCAAATTCGTGGTTAGGCCATAGGCTGATTTTTGATCGGTGCGGCGGGTCAAATCAATGCCATTGACGATATTGCCCCATTGGTCCGAGCCGCCCATTTGCAGGGTGCAATCATAGCGTCGGTTCAATTCGAGGAAATCATAGGCCTGTAAAATCATGTAGTTGAATTCAAGAAAGCTCAGCGGTTGCTCGCGCTCGAGGCGCAATTTCACACTGTCGAAACTCATCATGCGGTTGACCGAAAAGTGGCGGCCATAATCGCGCAAAAACTCTATGTAATTTAGCTTCGAGAGCCAATCATCATTGTCGACCATAATGGCATCTGTTGGGCCATCGCCGAAGGTCAAAAAGCGCTCGAACGTGGCGCGGATGGTTTTCTTATTCTCGTCGATTTTATCTTGCGTCAGCAATTGGCGGCTTTCGTCTTTGCCCGAGGGGTCGCCGACTTTGGTGGTGCCGCCGCCGATGACCACGATGGGCCGATGGCCCGCTTGTTGCAGGCGGCGCAGCATGAGAATGGAAATTAAATTGCCGACATGCAAAGAGGGCGCCGTGCAATCATAGCCGATATAGCCAGTGACAATGCCTCCCCCATCGGAACCAGAGCCTTCGGAACTAGAGCCATCGGAGCTATCGCTACCCAGAGCGGCGTCGAGCGCTTTGTCATCGGTGCATTGGGCAATGAAGCCGCGTTGGTCGAGCGTTTTTAGAAAATCTGATGTATAAGTCATGACTGAAACTGTTAAGCAAACCGCCTTTGAAAATCAAGAGGCCATATTGGCCGAGGGACAGCTCGGCAAAATTTAGCAAAGGACGCCTGCCATGACCGCCATAAAAACCTGCCTAGGGCTGATGAGCGGCACCTCGCTGGATGGCATTGATTTGGCGCTGCTGGAAACCGATGGCGAAGCGCATATCCGGCCCCTGCGCGATGGCTTTCAGGCCTATGATGCGTCCACGCGGGCGGCGTTGCGCGAGGCTTTGGATATCGCGGCCGCTTTGCCAACGCCTGTGCTGGCTGATTTGGCGCTCTGGCCGTCGGAGCTGATAAGTGCCGATGCGCTGGTTACGCAGGCGCATATCGAAGCGGTGCAAAATTTTCTTCGCGCAAACCATCACCCAAACCATCACCCAAATAAAGAGAGTGTGTCGCTTGTCGGCTTTCACGGTCAAACCCTAGTGCATCGCCCCGACGAGGGCTTCACGCTACAAATCGGCGATGGGCAGGCTTTGGCGCAAGCCTTGGGGGTGGATGTGGTTGGCCAGTTTCGCCGCGCTGATATGGCCGCCGGCGGGCAGGGGGCGCCGCTGGCCCCTCTGTTTCATGCCGCTTTGGTTCACGCCGAGCCTTCGTCGGATCGACAAGCGCAGGCCGTGTTGAATTTAGGCGGTATCGCCAATATTACCTGGCTTGGCGCGCCAGATAATTTGCTGGCCTTTGATACCGGTCCGGCCAATGCTTTGCTGGATGATTGGGTGCAGCAAAAAACGGCGCAGGCCTATGATGAGAACGGCACTCTGGCGGCCAATGGCGAGGTGGACCCCCGCGCTTTAGCGGCGTTGATGGCGCATCCGTTTTTTACCGCACCGCCGCCCAAATCGCTCGATAGATTGGGCTTTGATATGGCGCCAATACAGGCGCTCAGTGCCGAAGACGGTGCCGCTACGTTGACCGCCTTTACCGCAGCCAGTGTCGCGGTGGGTCTGGCGCTTTGCCTTGCTCCCCCGAGCCGATTGATTTTATGCGGAGGCGGGCGTCACAATAAAACGCTGGTCCGCGCTCTGGAACAAACCACACAAATAGAAGTTATCAATTGCGATGCATTGGGCTGGCGCGGCGATGCGCTGGAAGCCCAAGCCTTTGCTTGGCTGGCTATGCGCAGCCTCAAAGGCCTGCCGCTTAGCCAAGCCGAAACCACCGGCGTGGGCGCCCCTACCTCCGGTGGCGAGCTCTATAGCGCAGGCTAGGAAGCGGTTTATTTAGCTGCAATTTCCGCGATGCGGTTGTCGAGATATTTGCCGACGACGCCATCGAGCGTATCCATATCTTTTTCAAAGAAATGATTGCCGCCTTTGATGTTTTGATAGTCGATGGTGATGCCTTTTTGCGCTTGCAAGCGTTCGACCAATTTTTCGACATCGTCTTTGGGCACAATCCGGTCGGCATCGCCATGGGTAATCAGACCGCTGGCGGGGCAGGGCGCCAAAAAGGTGAAATCGTAAAAATTGGCAGGCGGGGCCACCGACACAAAACCAGAAATTTCTGGTCGACGCATCAGCAATTGCATGCCAATCCAAGCGCCAAAACTATACCCAGCAACCCAGCACTGGCGCGCATCGACGCTTAAAGCTTGCAGCCAATCAAGTGCGGCGGCGGCATCGGATAATTCGCCAATGCCATCGTCAAATTCGCCTTGGCTTCGGCCAACGCCGCGGAAGTTAAACCGCAGCACGGAAAAGCCTCGGCTGGCGAATTGATGATACAATTGATAGGCCACAGGATTGTTCATACTGCCGCCCAATTGAGGCAGCGGATGCAAGATCATGGCAATCGGCGCCCCCGGTTCTTTGTTTTGGGTAAAGCGGCCTTCTAGGCGGCCTTCGGGGCCGTTGAAAATTACTTCTGGCATTGTCTGACGCTCCCACGACGCTTGGATGTGTAAACTTGACTAATTTAGTCGGATTTACTATATCTCTACTCAGTTGAGCCAAGTGATAGCGAAAAGCCCATAGCAATTGCAAGGTTTTTCGTAAAACCTCAAGTAAAGCAATAGGATAGAATGAAATGAAACTCTCCACGCGAGGCCGTTATGCCGTTATGGCGATGGCAGATATCGCGCAGCAAGCCGCGCTCAGCGCTTCGGATGGGAAAATAGGCCCTATGAAACTGGCAGATATTGGTCTGCGGCAGGAGATTTCGCTCAACTATTTGGAACAGATTTTTGGCGATTTACGCCGCGCCAAATTAGTCACCAGCCATCGCGGCGCGCATGGCGGCTATACGCTGGCGGCGGCGCCCGAGAGCATTCGCATTGGCGATGTCATTCAGGCTGTTGATGAGCCCGTGGAAGTAACGCGTTGTGGCTCGTCTTCAGGCTGTTTGGCCAAACAGGCGCGATGCCTAACGCATGATCTTTGGGCGCAATTGGGCCAAACGATTTATCAATTTTTAAACTCGATTTCGCTGGCCGATGTGGTCAGCGGCAAAGACCTCTCGACGCTGCCGCATTTGGCGCAGCCGACCTCTTTGGTGGAATTGCTGGGGGAGGCAGGCGAATGAGCCGGACGTACCTTGACTATAATGCCACCGCGCCGTTGCGCCCCGAAGCGCGCGAGGCTTTGCTGGCGGCGCTAGATATTGGCAATCCGTCTTCGGTGCACTTTGAAGGGCGCCAAGCGCGCGCCTTGGTGGAAACCGCGCGCCAAGATATCGCCGAGCTGGTGGTGGCCCATCCAGAGACCGTTATTTTTACTTCGGGCGGCACGGAAGCGTGCAATCTGGCGCTGAATTTGCGCCAAGCCCCGAAGGGTAAGATTGGCCGTATTCTGGTCAGTGCGATTGAGCACTCGGCTGTTTTGGAAGCCACCAAGCCTTCTGGCTTGCCGGTCGAAACTTTGCCCGTCACGGGCGATGGCCTAGTGGACATGCAGGCTTTGGAAGCCAGCTTGCAAGATGAGACGCCGGCCTTGGTTTGCGTGATGCTGGCCAATAATGAGACGGGCGTGCTTCAGCCCATCGCCCAAATTGGCGCCTTGGTAAAAGCCCACGGCAGCCTGTTGTTTTGCGATGGCGTGCAAGCGGCCGGAAAAACGCCCATCAACATGATTGCCATGGGCATTGATGCCTTAAGTTTGTCGGGCCATAAACTTGGCGCCCCGATGGGCGTTGGGGCTTTGGTCACGCGCCCGGGTGTTGTGGTGCCGCCGCAACTTATCGGCGGCGGACAAGAACTTGGACGCCGCGCGGGCTCGGAGAATGTTTCTGGCATTGCCGCTTTTGCGGCGGCCGCGCGTGCCGCCAAGGCAGGCTTGGAAGCGTTTCAAGGGTTTGCCGCTCAACGCGATGCGATGGAAGCGGCGCTGCTGGCGGCGCAACCAGAGGTGCATATTTTTGGGCGTGACGTAGAGCGCTTGGCCAATACCAGTTGTTTTGCGCTGGCGGGCTTGAGCAGCGAGGCCTTGGTGATGGCGTTGGACTTGGACGGCCTGTCGGTCAGTGCCGGTTCGGCTTGCTCCAGCGGCAAGGTGTCGCGCAGTCATGTGCTGGAAGCCATGGGGGTTTCACCCCATATCAGTAATGCCGTGGTGCGCGTCAGCTTAGGCTGGCAAAGCCACGCAGAAGACACAGATAAATTGGTAACAGCTTGGGCCAAATTGGCCGCACGGCTCGACCCGAAAAAGCGTGATGTAAATTTAACCAAGGCGGCGGAGTAAATCATGAGCGAAGCGAAAGCATCGATAGACAAAGAAACCGTTGAGCAGGTCGCCCAATTTGGTGGGGAGCATTATAAATATGGCTTCACCACAGAAATTGATATGGACCGCGTCGAGAACGGCTTGAGCGAAGATATCATTCGCTTTATTTCGGCCAAAAAAGACGAGCCACAATGGCTGCTCGACTGGCGCCTAGACGCCTATGAGCGCTGGCTGACCATGGACGAGCCCGAGTGGGCGCATGTCGATTACCCTAAAATCGATTATCAAGACCTGTGCTATTACGCGGCGCCTAAGTCGATGGAAGATGGCCCTAAAAGCCTCGATGAAGTCGATCCTGAGCTGTTAAAAACCTATGAGAAGCTGGGCATTCCACTAATTGAACAAGAGATGCTGGCTGGCGTGCGCAAAGTCGCCGTCGATGCGGTGTTTGATAGCGTGTCGGTTGGCACGACATTTCGCGATGAATTGGCCAAAGAGGGCGTAATTTTCTGCTCGTTCTCGGAAGCCGTAAAAGAGCATCCCGATTTGGTGCAGAAATACCTCGGCTCCGTTGTGCCGAAATCGGACAATTATTTCACCGCATTGAACTCGGCTGTGTTCTCAGATGGCTCGTTTGTTTACATTCCGCCGGGCGTTCGGTGCCCGATGGAACTGTCGACTTACTTTCGCATCAATGAGGCCAATACCGGCCAATTTGAGCGCACTTTGGTGATTGCCGACAAAGGCTCTTATGTCAGCTATTTAGAAGGCTGCACGGCGCCGATGCGCGACGAAAACCAATTGCACGCCGCAGTGGTGGAATTGGTGGCGCTGGAAGACGCCGAGATTAAATATTCAACGGTGCAAAACTGGTATCCAGGCGATGTGGATGGCAAGGGCGGGATTTATAATTTCGTAACCAAACGGGGCGATTGCCGCGAAGACCGCGCCCGCATTAGCTGGACGCAAGTCGAAACCGGTTCGGCTGTCACCTGGAAATACCCAAGCTGCATTTTGCGCGGCGATGGTAGCTCGGGCGAGTTTTACTCGATTGCCATTTCCAACAATCTGCAACAAGTCGATAGCGGCACCAAGATGATTCATTTGGGCAAGAACACCTCGAGTAAAATTATCTCGAAAGGCATCTCGGCAGGGCGGTCGTCGAATTGCTATCGCGGGCAAGTGAGTGTGCATCCCAAAGCCACTAATGCACGTAATTTTACGCAGTGCGATAGTCTGCTCATCGGCGATAAATGCGCCGCCCATACGGTGCCGTATATTGAGGCGAAAAACCTTTCGGCGGTGCTAGAGCACGAGGCGACGACGTCGAAAATTAGCGAGGATCAATTGTTCTTCTGCCAGCAACGCGGCCTCGATGCCGAAGAAGCAGTGGCCCTAATTGTGAACGGCTTTTGCCGTGATGTTTTACAAAACCTGCCGATGGAGTTTGCCGTGGAAGCGCAAAAACTCGTCGGCATCTCCCTAGAAGGAAGCGTTGGATGAGTAGTTTGCTGGATATCAAAGACTTGCATGCGGGAATACCCGATAAGCCGATTATCAATGGCCTATCGCTAAGCATTAACCCCGGCGAAGTGCATGCCATTATGGGCCCAAATGGGTCTGGCAAGTCGACCTTGTCTTATGTTTTGTCGGGCAAAGAAGGCTATGAGGTTAACGGCGGGGAAATGGTGTTTGACGGCCAAGAATTGGCGCAGATGAGCCCAGAAGCGCGCGCCATTGCGGGGCTGTTTTTGGCGTTTCAATATCCGTTAGAAATTCCGGGTGTCACCAATATGACGTTTTTGAAAACTTCGCTGAACGCCATTCGGCGCGGTCGCGGGGAAGACGAGATGGATGCGGCCAGCTTCTTGCGTTTGGCGCGCGAAAAATCGCGAGCGCTGGGCATGGATGACGATATGCTACGGCGCCAATTGAACGTCGGCTTCTCGGGCGGCGAGAAAAAGCGCAATGAGATTTTGCAAATGGCGATACTGGAACCCAAGCTCGCCATCCTCGATGAAACCGACAGTGGCCTGGATATTGATGCGCTGAAAACTGTGGCCGAAGGCGTCAATGCGTTGCGCTCACCAGAGCGTGGCATGTTGGTGATTACCCATTATCAACGTTTGCTAGACTTCATTAAACCCGATGTGGTGCATGTTATGGCCAAAGGTCAGATTGTAAAATCGGGCGGGCCAGAATTGGCGTTAGAGTTAGAAAAATCTGGCTATGCCGAATATGTTGGTGGCGCCGAAACCGCTAGCGAGGGAAGCCCAGCCCATGCTTGATGCGCAATCCCATTTCGAGCAAATCCGCGACACGCTGCCCGGCGACGGGCAGGCGCGCGCCGCCACTTTGGCAGCCGCCGAGGCCGTGGGTCTGCCGACGCGTCGGGTGGAGAGTTGGCATTATACCGATTTGGCACGGCTGTTAAAATCAGGCGAGGCGACGGGTGTCCGCACGGTTGATTTTGCCGGCGTGAAGGCTTTGGAAGCGCATTTTGAAAACGGCCTTTTGCACGGCGAGCCGCAAGCCGAGGGGCTGAGCGTTGCGCCTTTTTCGAATACGATAGCGCACACAGAGGCGCCGTCACCAGATACGGTGATGGCTAGCTACAATCATGCCTTGGCGCAAAATGGTCTCACGGCGGAAGTGTCTGGCACTCTGGCGCAGCCATTGGTTATTCGCACCAGCGGCACACAGCCGGTGCATTTGGCGCATAAAATCAGCCTCGCGGCGGGCGCCAAAGCGGTGCTGGTAGACGACCATATGGCCACTGGTTATGCCAATGTGGTGTTCGATATCCACTTGGGCGAAGGTGCCGAGTTGACGCTATTGCGCTCGCAACAGGCGGGCCATCAAGTGGGCCTGAGCCGTGTGACGCTAGAGCAAGACGCGCGCTATAAATCGGTCGCGATGATTAGCGGCGGCACACTGGCGCGCCATGAGGCGCATGTGACGTTAAAAGCGGCGCAAGCCCATGCTGAATTGCATTCAGCGGTTCTCGGGCACGGCCTATCCAAAGCCGCTACCCATGCCGATTTCACTTACGTCATTGAGCATCAGGCGGCGGATACGTCGAGCAACACCTCTGCCTATAATGTATTAGATGGCAACGCGCGCGGCGTGTTTCAGGGCAAGATTATTGTTCGCCCCGATGCGCAGCGCGTCGACGCACAAATGCAAACACGCGCCATGATGTTATCCGAAGGCGCCGAGATGGATGCCAAGCCGGAGCTGGAAATCTATGCAGATGACGTGGTCTGTGCGCATGGTTCGGCGATTGGCGAATTGGATCGCGATGCGCTGTTTTTCTTGCGCTCGCGTGGGCTCGATGAAGCCACCGCGCGCCAGCTGTTGGTCGCGGCGTTTCTGGAGCAAGTGACAACGCATATTGACGACGAAGGCTTGAGCGAGATTATGCGCCAGCTGGTCGATACAAAAATCAACACGCTCTTGGGCAATTTGAGTGGCGAGGTCAGCTCATGAGTTCCTCGGCAAAGGAAGGTGTAAACATGGCGTTTGACGTACACGAGATTCGCAAAGACTTCCCTGTTCTGGGCTCGGAAGTCTACGGTAAACCATTGGTTTATCTAGATAATGCAGCCTCGGCGCAAAAGCCCTTGCAGGTCATCGAGCGGATGAGTCATTTCTCGACCTATGAATATGCCAATGTGCATCGCGGGTTACATTATCTTTCCAACCAGGCGACCAATGCCTTTGAGGCCGCGCGCGAAACCACGCGTCGTTTTTTGAATGCGGCGACGAGCGAGCAGATTATTTTTACCGGTGGCGCCACGGATGCGATTAATTTGGTCGCCTATGGTTTCCTCGAGCCGCAAATCCAAGAAGGCGATGAGATTATTCTGTCGGAGATGGAGCATCATTCCAACATCGTACCTTGGCACTTTATGCGCGAGCGCCATGGCGCGGTGCTGAAATGGGTGCCGGTGACAGATGAAGGCGAGCTGGATATGCAAGCCTATGAAGCGGCGTTTAGCTCGCGCACCAAATTTGTGGCGCTGACGCAAATGTCGAATGCGCTGGGCACGATTACGCTGTCCAAGCAATTGGTCGATATCGCGCATAAAAACGGCGTGCCGATATTGCTCGATGGCTGCCAAGGCGCGGTGCATTTGAAAAATGATATGCAAGCGCTGGATGCCGACTTCTATGTGTTTTCCGGCCATAAGGTTTTTGGCCCCACGGGCATTGGCGTTTTATACGGCAAGGCCGAGGCTCTGGCGGCCATGCGCCCGTTCCGGGGTGGCGGCGAGATGATCCGCGAAGTCTCCAAAGATGTGATTACCTATGGTGACGCGCCGCACCGTTTTGAGGCCGGCACGCCGCCGATTATCGAGGTTATCGGTCTGGGGGAAGCGTTGAAATATATGATGAATATTGGCATCGACGCTTTCGAGACGCATGAGAATGCTTTGCGCGACCATGCCATGGAAGCCGTGGGCAGTATCAACCGCGTGAAGATTTATGGCACTGCGAAAAACAAAGGGGCGATTGTCTCCTTTGGTGTCGATGGCATTCACCCGCATGATTTGGCGACAGTCATGGACCGATCTGGCGTGGCGGTGCGAGCCGGGCACCATTGTGCGCAACCGTTGATGAAAAGATTTAACGTGCCCGCGACGGCACGCGCGTCCTTTACCATATATAATACGCACGAAGAGGTAGACGCTTTGGCCAAAGCCTTGCATAAAGCGATAGAATTTTTTGGATAGACCCTGTGATGAGCGAAGATAAAGAAATGCCCGTAATTGACACCTCCGCGCCGCAAAGCGCCAGCGAGGAGCCTGTGCCAATAGAGGCGCTATCGCCCGAAATGGCGGCGCTGACGGATAATGTCATTGGGGCGCTGAAAAGTGTCTATGACCCAGAAATTCCGGTCGATGTGTATGAGCTCGGGTTGATTTACCGCGTTGATATTTCCGACGATCGCGACATCACCATTGATATGACGCTTACGGCTCCGGGGTGCCCGGTGGCCGAACATATGCCGCGCTGGGTAGAAGACGCCGTGCGTTCGGTGGACGGGGTCGGCGATGTTGTGGTAGAGATGACATTCGAGCCGCCTTGGGATCCAAGCCGCATGTCGGATGAAGCCCGCGTCGCGTTGAATATGTTTTAAGTGATTTTGCCTTTTAATTCGAACAGAAGAGACCGATGAGCCAAGTTTTTGAAATGCCGAAAGCGATTACGCTAACCGAACGCGCCGCAACGCGCGTGAAGGATATTATGGCGCGCGCCGAAACGGCCCAAATTGGCATTCGAGTGGGCGTGAAAAACGCTGGCTGCGCAGGCATGGAATACACGATGGAATATGCCGAAGAAAAGGGCGCCCTCGACGAAGTCGTTGTCGACCAAGGCGTGACCGTTCTCATCGACCCAAAGGCAATTTTGTTTTTGCTCGGCACACAGATGGATTACGAAGAGGGCAAAATGTCTGCCGGTTTCGTGTTCAACAATCCAAACCAAACGGATGCCTGCGGTTGCGGCGAGAGTGTTACGATTGTGCCAGCCAAGCGGTCTGTCTCTTAAGTAAGACACGATAAAACTAGGAAAAAATATGGACCAGTCCTTAGAGATGATTTTGGAGCTGCTGAAACTTGAGCAGCTAGAAAAGAACCTATTTCGCGGCCAAAGCCCGAACGAGAAACGCCAACGCGTGTTCGGGGGTCAAGTGTTGGGCCAAGCCCTGATGTCGGCCTGCTATACGGTAGACGATATGTTCTGCCATAGTTTTCACAGCTATTTTCTACGCCCAGGCGACCCAGAAACGCCGATTATTTATGAAGTCGATACCGCTCGCGATGGCCGCAGTTTTGCCTCGCGGCGCATCGTAGCCATTCAGCACGGCAAGCAGATTTTCAATATGTCGGCGAGTTTCCAGCGCAAAGAAGAAGGGCGCGAGCATCAAATGCAAATGCCCTATGCGCCCGATCCAGAGACGCTGAAAAGCGAACATGAAATGCGCGCCGAGAATGCCGATAAAATTCCCGAGGCTTTTCGCGAAAGCTGGCTGCGTCGTCGCCCGTTTGAAATTCGCCCTGTCAGTCCAAAAGATATGTTCAATCCAGAGCCAGCCGAGCCGCGCAATATTGTTTGGGTGAAAGTCGACCCTGGCATGCCGAAAGATTTTGCGACCAACCAAGCGATGCTTGCCTATATATCCGATACCTCTTTGCTCGACACCTGCATGCGGCCGCATGCTTTGAGCTATATCAATCCGAAATTACAATCGGCCAGTCTCGACCACGCCATGTGGTTTTACCACGAGTTTGAAGCCAATGACTGGCTGCTTTATGTGCAAGAAAGCCCAGCCTCGGCAGGCGGGCGCGGCATGAACTTCGGTCATTTCTTTACCCGTGACGGCAAGCTAATTGCCACGGCCGCGCAAGAAGGCCTTATTCGGGTTCGCGATTAAGCGGTTTCATTGTGGCCTAGATGGGCGGTCAGCGTCGAAATCATCTCGGCCGCCGCATCGGGTATCACGGTACCGGGCGGGAAAATAGCCTTGGCGCCTGCATCTCTTAGCGCATCGAAATCTTGCAGCGGAATAACCCCACCCACGGTCACCATCATATCGCTATGACCCAGAGCGGCCAAAGCATCGCGTAATTCAGGCACCAACGTTAAGTGGCCAGCAGCGAGCGAGCTTACGCCGACAATTTGCGCACCGGCCGCAATGGCATCTTTGGCGGCTTCTTCTGGCGTTTGAAACAAGGCACCTGCGACGACTTTAAAGCCCAAATCAGCCAAAGCCGTGGCAACCACTTTTTGCCCGCGGTCATGGCCGTCTTGGCCCATTTTCGCAAGATAGATAGACGGCGCTTGGCCTTCGCGTTCGCTAAAGCGGGCAACCATATCGCGGACTTTTAAAATGCTCGGGTCGGTATCGCCGAAGTCTTTGCCATAGACATCTGAGATGACTTGCGGCTTGGCTTCATGGCGGTTGTAGACCACTTCGAGAGCCAATGAAATTTCCCCCACGGTGGCTTTGGCTCGCGCCGCATTGACCGCTAAGCTCAGCAGATTGTTTTCCATGCTGCTGGCCTGTGCGTCTTGTGCGCTGGCCGTAAGCGCGGCGAGCGCGGCTTGCACAGCCGCCTCATCGCGCGAGGCTTTTAGCTCTTTCAAACGCTCGATTTGGGCGGTGCGAACCGCTGAGTTATCGACTTTTAAAACATCGACCGGATCTTCGTTTTCTAGGCGGAATTTATTCACGCCAACCACCGTTTGGCGACCGCTATCAATGCGCGCTTGTGTGCGCGCAGCGGCTTCTTCGATGCGCATTTTGGGAATGCCTTGCTCGATGGCCGCTGCCATGCCGCCCAGTTTTTCAACTTCTTGAATATGGCCAAGCGCTTTGGCCGCCAAGTCATGGGTCAGTTTTTCGACAAAATAGCTGCCGCCCCAAGGGTCGATGACTTTGGTGGTATTGCTTTCCATTTGCAGCATCAGCTGCGTATTGCGCGCAATACGAGCCGAGAAGTCGGTCGGCAAGGCCAGCGCCTCATCAAAACTATTGGTATGCAAAGACTGCGTATGGCCTTGGGTGGAGGCCATGGCTTCGATGCAGGTGCGCACGGAATTATTGTAAATATCCTGCGCCGTCAGGCTCCAACCCGAGGTTTGGCTATGCGTGCGCAAAGCCAGAGACTTCGGGTTCTTGGCGCCAAGCCCTTGCATCAATTGCGCCCAAAGCAAACGTGCGGCGCGCATTTTGGCAATCTCCATAAAGAAATCCATGCCAATCGCCCAGAAGAACGACAAGCGCGGGGCAAAGGCATCAATGTCCAAACCCGTCTCCATGCCTGCGCGCGCATATTCCACGCCATCGGCCAGCGTGTAGGCCAGCTCTAGGTCGGCGGTCGCGCCGGCTTCTTGAATGTGATAGCCGGAGATGGAGATGGAGTTAAACTTCGGCATATTTTGCGACGTATAGGCAAAAATATCCGAAATGATACGCATGCTTTGCTTGGGCGGATAAATATAGGTATTGCGAACCATGAACTCTTTCAAAATATCGTTCTGAATGGTTCCAGCCAGCTTATCGGGGCTGACGCCTTGCTCTTCGGCGGCCACAATATACAGCGCCATGATAGGCAAAACTGCGCCATTCATGGTCATGGAAACCGACATGGTGTCGAGGGGAATGCCATCGAAAAGCGTGCGCATATCGAGAATGCTATCAATGGCTACGCCGGCCATGCCGACATCGCCAGCCACGCGCGGGTGGTCGCTGTCATAGCCACGGTGGGTAGCTAAATCAAACGCCACCGATAGGCCTTTTTGGCCAGCCTTCAAATTGCGGCGATAAAAAGCATTGGATTTCTCGGCCGTCGAGAAGCCAGCATATTGGCGCACGGTCCAAGGTTTATTGACATACATGGTCGCGTAAGGTCCGCGAATGTAGGGCGCAATGCCTGGGAAGCTATTCAGATAGGGCAGGGCGTCTCTATCGTGAGCGGTATAAAGCGCTTTGATATCAATGCCTTCGGGCGTTTTGCGTCCGCTTGCGCCACTACGATTGGTTTGCGCGTCTTTAGCCGCCGATTGCCATTTTGACATATCGTCTTGGGCGGTAAGCGACAGGGGGTGTTTTGAAAAATCAGGTAATTGGCTCATTTTATGTCTCCCCTATAGACCTAGTTTCATGTGAATATTTGCAAGATAGCTAAACGCCTTGCAGCCTGCGAAGCAGTAATCATCGACCTCTGGAAGGTCGCGCGGGTTTCCCGCCAAGGCCAAATGCACCACGCCAGCCCCTTTTAAGGCGGCCGCTAAGGCGGATGCGTGGGTTTCATAATCGGCATCCGAACCGCACAGGACGGCAATCTTGGCATTGGACTTTTTAAACGCTTCGGCAATCGCGTCGAAGTCTGTGCCACCGTCGCCAGCTACCGCGTGGAGGCCACCGGCAGCATAGAGATTGGTGGCGAAGTTGGCGCGCGGCGTATAGCTCGCCATGTCGCCGACACAGGCCAAGAAAACCTTCGGTTTGCTTTTCTGGGCCGCCTTTCGCAAAGCTTCAAATTGGTGCGACAGACGATATTGGTCAGACGCGGAGGTTTCCAGCGGCGCTTCGTCTAGGTTTGGAAATTCGCTGACCCCCACCATGGCATGGGTGCGGGTATCGATGGCGGCATCGAAGGCCGCGCGCTGGTGGCGTATCGCATCGCCAATGCGGTCTTCGGCGAGGGCCGCACAAAGCCCGCCCGTAGCTTCGATGTCTTGGAAAACCTGCCAAGCCGATGTCGCCAAATCATGGGTTAATTGCTCGACATAAAAACTTCCGCCCGCGGCATCGGTGACTTGGCCGATATGGCTTTCTTCTTGCAAAATAACTTGCGTATTGCGGGCAATGCGCCGCGTAAGCGTGCTGTCGTTGGCGCTGGTGGCGGTGCAAGGCGCCACGCACATAACATCGACGCCAGCAATGCCAGCGCCCATAGTGGCGGCGGTGGCGCGCAAAATATTGACCCAAGGGTCGACATCGGCAAAGGCGCGCAGGCTGCTTTCGGCATGAATTTGGGGCGGCGTATCTGGCGCGCCCACGGCTTCGGCAATATTGGCAAACAGCAATCGCGCGGCGCGAATTTTCGCCAGGGTCGCAAAAAAATCGACATCGGCCGCCACCGTTAAGGTGATTTTCGATAAGGCTTCCCCAGGCGAGACCCCTACGGTTTCCAGCTCGCGCATATAGTCGGTCAGCCCCGCGAGCATCCAGCCCAATTCTTGGGGTACACTGGCGCCATGCGCGTGATAGGCGGCACCAGAACTGGTCATCCAGCGAAGGCCAGGGCGCGAGGTCGACAGATTTGGCAAAGCCGCATAGTCGAGGGCGTCTATCTCGCCGTGCTCTAGGCTGGCGGCCAAGGGGTCGAGGTTGAGATAGCCCACGGTCTCGGGCGCTGCGTCTTGTTGGTCATAATAATCCAGCACGGGCTGCACGGCGGCCATGCCATGCGCGTGCGGCACCAAACAAAGCGGCGCCAAATCTAGGCGCACGCCCTTGAGCAGAGTTTTCACAGTGCCAGCCTCGGGCGCGCCTTGGCTGAAGTCGAGCCAAAGCGCTGTGACGCCGCCCTGGAGATCGGTCAAAAGGGCCGCATTATCAACGCCTTTGCGGCCGATAACGGCACGTTGGGCAATATGCCAAGGCAGATAGGTGTTATTGACCGCTTGGGGGCCGCGCGTGAAGGGCGCAAAACCTGGCATGCCAGAAGTTTCGCTGGGGGCATTGGCATTTGTGTAAAGCGGTTGGCGCGTGAAGCCAGCTAGGTCTTGCGACACCAAACTTTCGGCCGCTTTGCCGCGCAGGGCGGTCTCGACAGCTGCTAGCCAATCGTCTTGCGACGGGCTTCCAAAATTGGATCCAAGTTTCAAGTCAGTCATAAAAATTCCTAAATTTGTCTAGCCGTCTTCTGTGGTTAGTAGATAGCTCACCGATAGTAACAAGGCAATAAGCGCGGGCGTCCAGCTGGCCATTATGGAAGGCAGAATGTTCAGCTCTCCCATCAGGCCAATGAAGTCATTGAATAGAAAAACTAAAAATCCGCATAAAACTGAAAAGCCCAAAGTCTGCGAAGTCGAGAAAGTTCGACCCGTCGGCAAAGAGAAACAAGCGGCCACCATCACCATCGACAATAATAAAATGGGCAAAGCCAAAAGCGATTGGAAGCGGGCTTCATGGCGCGACACATCCATGCCGGTTGCGCGCGCTTGTGCAATATAGCCGGGCAGTTTCCACAGGCCGATTGTTTGGGGCGGCTTAAAACTATTCTCGATGCTGGCTAACGTCAGTTGTGTGGGCAAAATGAATTGCTCTTGGGTTTGGGGCAAGTCAGCACCGGTGAATATTTTGACATCTTGCAACACAAATATACCGCTGCCCAAGTGCGCCGAGCGGGCTTCTAGGTGACGCGAGAAGCGCCCCGATTCATCGAGTAAAGTCACTTCAATATTTTGCAGATGCGCGGCGTTTTCCGGGTCGAGTTTTTCGGCGCGCATAATGTAATTGCTTTGGTCGTTTTGTTCGCGAAACCAAATGCCGCCCGTGGAGAAACTAAGTTTCGCTCGAATGCCAGTAATCTCGGCCTGTTTGGCGGCGAAACTGGCCATGCTGCGCGCGCCAATCGGCTCTAAAATGGCGACGATGAGACTGGCGATGAGAAAGGTAAACACAAGCAGCGGCGTCAGGAATTGCCAAACCGATAGGCCAGCGGCGCGAATGACCGCAAGCTCTTGGTCTTGCGACAGCCGCAGCAAGCAAAACACCGTGCCGAACAAAAAGATGAAGGGCAGGAAGTCTAGCAAGATGAGCGGCAATCGCTGCAAGGTAAACCCAAGAGCCGCTCCGGTGCCGAGGTCGAACCGATTGGAAAAGCGCAGCATTTCTAGGAAGTCGCCTAAAATGGCTACCGCGCCAAACCCTGCCAGCACAATAAACAACCAAATGGCGAACCGGCTGATGAGATATTTGTTTAGCGCTTTCATGCGGCGCCTCTTAGTCGTTTGAGCGGGTTCCAAGTGGATAAAATCGTCGGATTGGTTTGCACCATAATGATGCCGCAAAGGGCGCTGAAAAAGCCAAATGGCCAGATGAAAACCAAGCCGGCTTGGTCGCGTTCCACCGCCATAGAGGACATGGCGATCACGCCAATTTGAAAGATAATCGCCAGCGTGACGGCCATTAAAATACGCCGCCCATAGCCATGCCGATTAAGCCCACCTGCGGTTACCACGGCAAAGCTAATCAGGGTGAAGATAAAAGGCGCGGCTAAATTTGCGATGAGCTCAAGCCCGCGCGCTTGCATTCTGGCGATGCGCGGCGGATGGGTAATGCCATAGGCGCTAGGGTTTAGCAATTGGTGGATCATCATTTGGTTTCGGTTCAAATCATGGCGCGCTTTTATCGCGGTATTGGTGGTGCTCAACGGCACAAGATAGCGCGAGAAATGCACCAAAGAACGCTGTCCCGCCGCATTGGTTATTTGCTGGGTGCCGTGTTGCAAGACGAAATAACTTTGGCTTGGCGTGGTGACAATGTCGCCTTTTTGGGCGGTATAGAGCGTCGGCTGTTTCGAGGCCGATGCGTCGTAAATCATAATGTCGCGCCAGTTGCCGTCCTCGCCGCGCCCGCTGGTATAAATGGTTAAGTTTTTCGCCACATCCTTGAAAGCGCCAGCTTGCAAATCGCCCAAAGCTAATTTGGTGCCGGTGCTTTCGGTTTGGGTTTTCAAACTTTTCATGGCGATCGGGGACACATAAAAAGCCAGGGCGCCTTGCGCCAGCATGGTTAAGCCCGCGAGCACGGCGATGGGCCGCAAAATGCGCAACGGGCTGAGCCCAGCCGCGGTAAGCGCAAAATATTCATATTCTTGCAGCAGCCGCACCATTTGCGACAAAACGGTAATCAGCAAAGCGGGCCCCAAAGTAAAAGTAATCACCCGCGGCAAAATCAGCAGGCTAATGCCCAAAGTGGTCAGCGGCGAGGCGCCGGCACTGAGAGTTTTATCGAATAGATCCAGCGCTTGCACCAGCCATATAACCACGGCCAACACAAGGGTCAGCGCCAATTGGCCTTTGAGCAAACGAATGAATAAGTAACGATCGAGCATGGACAAACATACCAGTGCTTTGGCTTCTCGCCTATAGGCAATACGTGCCCAAATAAGCCCAGCTTTGCGTTGCGCACCGAGCAAGCTTTGCTTAAGCTCTGGCCAAAGTACAATCCTCAGGAGAGTGTTATGGATCTGAATTTAACGCAAGAATATGTCGATTTTCGTGCCGAAGTGGCAAGCTTTTTGCAAGCGCATAAAGACGTTGCCCCCAATCGCAACGATCGCTCCGTACGCAGTGAAAAGCGTTTGGCTTGGCAGCAAATATTGTTGGCGCATGGCTATGCAGCCCGCACCCACCCGAAAGAATATGGCGGCTATGGCGCCGAACAGGACGCTTTGAAGTCTCGTATTATCGCCGAGGAATTCTCCCGCGCAAAAATGCCAGGTGGCATGTCTGGACAAGGCATTAATATGCTGGTGCCGACTTTGTTGGAGCTCGGCACGCAAGAGCAAAAAGACGCCTATATAAAGCCGACATTGGACGGCACGATGGTTTGGTGCCAAGGCTATTCGGAACCGGGTGCAGGCTCGGATTTGGCGGCGGTCAAAACCTCGGCTGTGGTCGACGGCGATGACTTTATTATCAATGGGCAAAAAATCTGGACCAGTACGGCGCAATATGCCGACATGATGTTCTGCCTCGTGCGCACCGAGCCCGATGCCAAAAAACACCAAGGCATTAGCTATATTTTGCTGGATATGAAAACTCCTGGCATTGAAGTGCGCCCGCTGATGACGATGACGGGCCATGCTGAGTTCAATGAAGTGTTTTTCACCGATGTGCGTGTGCCGACCCATTCCATGGTGGGCAATCGCGGCGAAGGGTGGATGGTGGCCAATGCGACGCTGACCCATGAACGCGGCATGTTGGGAGACCCCGATGCGGCGCTTTCGCGGCTAAACGCGATTGCCGATATTATGAAACAAGAGCAGCTTCATGGCACCTCCCTTATGGACAATGACGTCTACCGTGACCGTCTGATGCAATTGCAGGGCGAAGCCTATGCGATGAAAATGAACGGTATGCGGCTGACGACTTTGTCGAGCCAGAAAAAATCTTCGGGTATGGCGGGGCTTTTGGTCAAATTGCAGGGCTGCGAGCTGAACCACCAAATGGCTGAACTGGCGATTGATGTGATGGGTGAATATGGCATGCTGTATGAAAAAAGCCCGTTCATTCGCGACCGCGGCATGTGGCAAACCCACTATATGTTCGACCTCGGTTTGATTATCGGTGGCGGCTCGGCGCAAATTCAGAAAAATATTATCAGCGAGCGGGGCCTCGGTATGCCGCGCGAACCCAAGCCGGCCAAACCCGCCGCGCAAGCAACTAATTAGGAGTTAGAGACATGCATTTTGGATTAAACGAAGACCAAACCATGTTGCAAGACTCGGTGGGCCGCTATTTAGAGGGCGCCTCCGAATTGGCTCTGGTAAGAGGTTTTGTCGATGGGGAGCCCGCGCTGGCCGGTGACCTACAAACCGGCTTGATGGACTTGGGCGTGCCGCTGGTGCTCATACCTGCCGAACACGGTGGCTTGGGCATGGGCGTTTTGGAAGCTGCGCTCATCCAAGAAGCGCTGGGTCGCAATGTATCGCCTTCGCCATTTACGGCCGCCTATGGCATGGCTGTCGTGGCCTTGCGTGCCTGCAAAAGTGACGAATGGCTGGGCCGCATTGCCTCTGGCGAAGTGGTGATGGGCGTGGGCGCTACCGAGGCGATTGGCGCGCGCGAAGGCGCAGGCCTGACGCTGAGTGGCGACAAGGTTTCGGGTCGCGCCAGTTTTGTTATGGGCGCGGAAGCGGCGACGCATTTTTTGCTGACCACAGGCGAGCAATTGCTGATTGTGGAACGCGGCGGCGCAGGCATCGAGGAAGTGGCTTTGACCACCATCGATAAAACCCGCCATGTGGTGAACCTAGATTTGGACGGCGCCTCGGCGCATCTTCTGGCGGGAAACAATCATGTGGAAGCGCAAAATAAAATGATCGATGCGGGCCGTGTTTTGTTGGCCGCCGATACTTTGGGCGCGGCCTCTATGATGTTGGAAAAAGCAGTGGCTTATTCAAAAGAGCGCGAGCAGTTCAATCGTCCTATCGGCTCGTTTCAGGCGGTCAAACATATGTGCGCGGAGATGGCAGCCAAATTAGAGCCGTGTCGGTCGCTGGTTTGGTATGCCGCTTATGCGCAAGACAATGTGCCAGAGGAGGCGGCGTTGACGTCGCGTTTGGCCAAGTCGCATGTTTCCGAAGTCGGTAAGTTTGTTGCCCGCACTTCCACCGAGGTGCATGGCGGCATGGGCTTCACTGATTTGCTGGGCTTGCACTATTGGTTCAAACGCATTGGCGCCAACCGTCAACTGCTCGGCGGGCCACAGGCCGTGCGCGATGAAGCGGCTCAGCTACAAGGCTTTGTTGGCTAGGTAACTTATTCAGCTGCCATTTGTTGGCGCGGGAAACGAATATAATGACCGACCATGAGGGTGGCAAACTCCGTGGGCTCCGGGCGAGGGCCTGTGAGCCCACCGGTTTTGCGCAAATCAGCTTCTAAGCGGTCGAGGATAAACTCAATGCTTAGATCGTCGCTGCCTGTGCGCCATAACACTTCTTCGGCTTCATCTTTGAAGCAATAGGCTTTCCAAGAAATCGAGTAGCGCAAATCGGACCAGTCATAATCGCCCAAGACGTTATCGCCTTCGCGCATTTGCCACTGGTCGTTGCCCATGAAATGTAGCCGCGTCGACTTTTCGATAATCGGAATTTCAGGGCGCTTTTGCGTGACCCGCTCAACGCCATGAAACACTTCGTCTGTATCGATTAGAATGGCGGAATTATGTTGCGAGGCAATGGCCTCGCGCGTGCCGGTGCTGCCTTCTGGATAGAAGGTAAACGCACCGCCTGTGGATTTGCCGAACCAAGAGACGCACGTCGTGATGGGAATGCGCCATTCGTTGAATAGGCCAGAATGCAACATGGTGACCAGCAGCCATTGCGGCGTCACCTTGCGGTTGGCGCCGCGAAACTCGGGCACATCTGTATGCACGGCCAGCTCTTGGCCAGGCACGAGAAGATTGGCAAAAATAATGGCGGGCACAATGCGCTCGACGCCGGAAATTTTGCGCGCGGTTTCTTTCAGCGCCGGGTGGTTCATGAAAGGCTCAACGCCTGGGGCTTGCACGTCTTCGCCATAGGCATAGGTTTCGCGGAAATAATTGGTGCGCGAAGCGGCGGTTTTAAAGTCTTCTTCATTGCCGCCACCGTCGATGCCATTGGCGATATAATTATAGGCGGCATCAAACCGCTGTGGCAGGTTTTCGCCAATGCCTTGGTTTTCGGCTTCATTGGCATAGGGGCCAAAGCTGCCAAAATTCTCTGCCAGCCGCAACATTGTGTCGGCATCGTCTGCAGCTAGAAATGGGTCGAGATGGTTATAATGTGCGCGCATGAAAAGCTCCCTGAATTTATGGTTAGAGTTTGTCTAAATCCTGACGAGAGGTCAAGCGATGGGGCGCGGATACAAAAAAGGCGTTACGCGAAACCGCGCAACGCCTTTGATAAGTATGAAAAGTCTTAAACGCGTTCAATAATGACCGCAGGTGCCATGCCGCCAGCTGCGCACATGGTTACCAGACCGAACTGTTTGTCTTGGCGTTCCAGCTCATCCAACATGGTGCCAACGAGAATAGAGCCCGTTGCGCCAATTGGGTGACCCAGAGCCATCGCGCCGCCATTGACGTTGACGATGTCACGGTCGAGGTCGAGGTCACGAATGAACTTCTCGGCAACCACCGAAAACGCTTCGTTGATTTCGAACAAATCAATGTCGCCAATCGACAGACCGGCTTTGGCCAAAACCTTTTTGGCGGCTGGCACGGGGGCGTTCAGCATCAAGGTTGGGTTGTCGCCCATATTGGCCAATGCGCGAATGCGCGCGCGAGGTTTCAGGCCATTGGCATCGGCATAGGGTTTTGACGCCAAAAGAAGGGCAGCTGCGCCATCCACAACACCGGAAGAATTACCCGCATGGTGCACATGGTTGATTTCCAAATCTGGATAGGCTTGCGCCACCAGCTTGCGGAACGTCGTGCCTTGTTCGTCGAGCGGAATATCAGCCAGTTTCGCAAACGATGGATCGAGAGCGGCAAGGCTTTCGAGCGTGGTTTGCGGGCGTGGGAATTCTTCTTTGTCGAGTGCCAATGTGCCGTCTTCGCGATGCACGGCGATGAGCGACTTATCGAAGTGACCATTTTCAATCGCATGTTGGGCACGTTGTTGGCTGACATAAGCCAGCGCATCTACGGCTTCGCGATCGATGCCTTCGAGGGTGGCAATCGCATCGGCACACACGCCTTGGTGCGGCTGCGGATGCGCTTCGCGCAAACGTTCATTGCCATTGTCGAGGAAGGGCGAGCTGGCGGCGGCATCTGTGCCGAAGCGAGACATCATTTCTGTGCCGCCGGCAATGGTCATATCTTCCATGCCAGACATAATGTTGGCAGCGGCGATATTGACAGCCGTAATGCCCGAGCCACAAAAGCGGTCGAGGGTCATGGCGCTGGAGCGCACATCATAGCCCGCATCCAAAGCGGCCATACGGCCCAAATCGCCGGCTTGTGTGCCGCGCTGGGAGCTGGTGCCCCAAATGATATCATCGACTTCGCTGGTGTTGATTTTATTGCGCTCCGCCAGCGCTTTGAGAACCGTGGCTCCCAGTTGTTGTGGGTGGATATCGGCGAGGGCGCCTTTGCCCGGCTTGCCAACGCCACGCGGTGTGCGGCAGGCATCAATAATATATGCTTCAGTCATCAGTAACTCCCTAAAGGTAAATTTAATTTCTGGCGATACAGTGTCCCGAAACGGCGGCTAAATCAAGCGCCATAAAGCGGGCGTGCGCAAAGTTTCCGCAAGCAAACTGTGGACGCCCGCGTTCGCTTGCTCTTATACTCGCCGCTTCACAGTTTCGGTTTAGCCCCGCGATAGGGCCCACAGTAAGGCCCACAGTAAGGCCCACAGTAAGGCCCACAGTAAGGAATGATAATATGGATTTTCAGCTCAGTGACCAGCAGCGCGAATTACAAGCCACAGCTCGCAAATTCGCCCGCGCAGAAATGCCCAAAATAGCTGAAGCTTGCGAAAAAACAGGCCATCCACCAGGCCCCGATATGCTCAAGAAATTGGGTGATATGGGCTTTCTTGGCATTAACATTCCAGAATCCCTTGGCGGTCTCGGTCTGGGCAATTTGGAAGCGCTTTTGGTGCTGGAAGAATTTGCCAAAATTTCCTCGGCGTCGGCCTTTCCTTTGTTCGAGGCCAATGTCGGGCCAGTGCATGCGCTGGTGCATTTTGCTTCCGATCGGTTGAAGCAGGAGGTGGTGCCGAAAGTCTGTCGTGGCGAAATGGTTTTGGCGGTCTCTATGTCGGAGCCGCAAGCGGGCAGCGCGCTGACCGATTTGACGACGCGCGGCGAGATGAAAAATGGTCAGGTTATTTTGAACGGCCAGAAACGCTGGTGTTCCGGCGGCGGCCATTCGGATGGCTATTTGGTATACACGCGCCTCTCCGATGACCCAGGGGCCAAGGGCATTGGCGCGGTGTTCGTCGATAAAGATACGCCAGGCTTAAGCTTTGGCGCGCAAGAAGAGCTGATGGGCTTTCGCGGCGTGCCCTCGGCCGATATTTTTCTCGATAATGTCACCGTGCCCGAAGATAACATCGTCGTTCCCGCCGGCGGCTTTCGCAAATTGATGGAAGCCTTTGACCTAGAGCGCTGTGGCAATGCGACCATGGCCTTGGGGCAAGCCTCGGGGGCTTTGGAAGATGTGTTGGAATATGTGCAAGAGCGCCAGCAGTTCGGCAAAGAATTGGTTGAGTTCCAAGGTGTGCAAATTAAATTAGCCGAGATGCAAATGCGCGTCGAAGCAGCCCGTCTGTTGATCCATCGTGCGGCCGTCAACGCGCAAGACGGGCTACCAAGCGTCATCGACAGCTCGGTCGCCAAATGTTTTTCCAATGAAATTTGTCGCGAAGTCACCGGCGCGGCCCTGCAGCTGATGGGCGGCTACGGCTATTCGAAAGCCTACCCGATGGAGCGGCGCATGCGCGACGCTTGGGGTTGGGGCATTGCGGGTGGCGCGATTGATATTCAAAAAACCAATATTTCCGCCGCCATGGTTGGGCGACGGTTCGACCAGCGTCGATAGGGTTTTGAAAAGCCTACTTTAGAAAATCAGGCATATTGCCTTCAAAAGCATCGGATCCTTTGTTGGAGGATTGGCTTTTGTCGGCGGCCTTTGGCGCGGCTTTCGCTTTTGGCTTCGTTTCAGCCTTCGGCTTTGCTTCGGCCTTCGGCTTTGCTTCGGCCTTCGGCTTTGCTTCAACCTTTGGTTCTGCTGTGACCTCAGGCTGAGCGTCTACCGGCGCTTCAGAAACCGTTTCCCTCGCTTGAGGCTTGTCATCGCGGCGTCCCCGGCCCAAAAGGCCACGGCGTTTTCCGCCTTCGCGTGGCTTGGCCGGTTCTCTCGCTTCTGATGTCTCTTCGCGGGCTTCGTGTTTCTTGTCATGACCCTTTTCATTGCGGGAGCGACGATTGCGGCTGCGCGGTTTTTTGTCGTCTGAGCCATTTTCTTCTGAGCCGCTACCGCCTTCAAAACTGGCGCGCGGAATGGGCTGCTCAATCAGTTTTTCAATGGCGTCGACATATTTTGCGTCATTGCGCGTGCCCAAAGTAAAGGCAGCACCCGAGCGTCCCGCCCGACCGGTACGGCCGATGCGGTGAACATAATCTTCTGCATGCGTTGGCACATCGAAGTTAAACACATGGCTCACGGCCGGAATGTCTAGACCCCGCGCCGCGACATCCGAGGCGATGAGATACGTCGCATCGCCATTTTTAAACTGGTCGAGCATCCGCAGGCGCATATGCTGATCCATATCGCCATGCAGCGAGACGGCTTTGTAATCATTCTGCTGTAAATATTTCAGCAGGTCGGCAATGTCGCGTTTGCGGTTGCAAAAAATAATGCCATTGGCCACATTTTCTGATTCAAACAACGAGCGAAGGGCGTCGCGTTTTTTCGCAGGTGCCACTTCCAACAACTGCTGGCTAACATTGTCATTGGTCGAAGACGGGCGAGCCACTTCGACGCGCACAGGCGCAGACAAGAATTGCTCCGAAAGGCGCGTGATTTCGGGCGGCATCGTGGCCGAGAAAAACAGCGTCTGGCGCGTAAATGGCACCAGCGAAACAATCCGTTCGATATCGGGAATAAAGCCCATATCCAACATGCGGTCGGCTTCATCGATAACCAAAACTTCTACACCGCGCAGCAAAACCCCGCCGCGCTCTACGTGGTCGAGTAGGCGGCCTGGCGTGGCGATCAACACATCGGCGCCGCGCAAAATAGCTTGCTCTTGGTCTTTAAAACTTACGCCACCGATCAGCAGAGCTTTGCTCAGCTTTGTGTTCTTGCCATAGAGGTCAAAGTTTTCCGCAACTTGAGCGGCCAATTCGCGCGTCGGCTCTAAAATCAGCGTGCGCGGCATACGCGCTTTGGCGCGGCCTTTCATCAAGCGGTGGATCATCGGCAAAGTAAAACTGGCGGTTTTACCTGTGCCCGTTTGGGCAATGCCCAAAACGTCACGACCCGCCAAAACTTGCGGGATGGCTTCTGCCTGAATAGGGGTCGGCTCGGTATAGCCAACTTCGTTGATGGCTTTCATGATTTCTGGCGCAAGGCCGAGGCTATCAAAACTCATTTATGTGTCTTCCGTGTTGGCCCTGCACATAGCGGGCTGGCAATCTACGCTTCCGTTGAAGCGTTAGCTTTTGCGCGACATGCGCAGCACTTGAGGGATCTTTTGGGGACACCCTCAAAGCTCAGGCCACCACGGCCTGACCTGACTTAATGACGCGAACATAGAGGGATTTAGCGCTATGTAAAGCCTTAGCTCTACCCGAGGCTCGCATCGAGGCCCCGAGGTCGGGGCAGATGAGCTTAAATGTCCAACATTTCATCGCTGGCAAAGGCGGCGTTTTCTTGAATGAATTTGAAGCGCAATTCGGGTTTGCTGCCCATTAAATCAGACACGGTTTGCGCCGTCGCTTTAACTTCATCGTCTGGAATATGCACCTGCAAAAGCGTGCGCGAGCCGGGCATCATCGTGGTCTCTTTTAATTGCGCGGGCAGCATTTCGCCCAAGCCCTTAAAGCGGCTGATGTCGACTTTGGCGTTGGAGCGAAACTCAGATTTTAGCAATTCTTCGCGGTGTTCATCGTCGCGGGCATAGAATGTTTTTGCCCCTTGCGCCAAACGATAGAGCGGCGGCACGGCAATATAAAGATGGCCGTTTTGAATGAGCTCACTCATTTGCTCGTGGAAAAACGTCACCAGCAGCGCTGCAATATGCGCGCCGTCGACGTCCGCATCGGTCATGATAATAACCTTCTCGTAGCGCAGGCGCGAATTGTCGTAAGACGCGCCCATGCCGCACCCCAGTGCCAAAACCAAATCGCCAATTTGTTGGCTTTGCTGCATTTTGGCATTGGTGGCATTGGCCACGTTTAAAATTTTGCCGCGCAAAGGCAGCACCGCTTGGTTGCGCCGATTGCGCCCTTGTTTGGCACTGCCGCCCGCGCTATCGCCCTCGACGATAAAAATCTCAGAGCCGTCTGAAGATTTTTGCGAGCAGTCGGCCAGCTTGCCGGGCAAGCGCAATTTGCGAACCGCAGTCTTGCGATTAACATCGCGCTCTTGGCGGCGACGCACGCGTTCTTCAGCGCGGTCGATAACCCAGCCGAGCAATTTATCGGCATCGGCAGGGGCCGAAGTGAGGTAATGCTCGAAATGGTCGCGCATCGTGGTTTCGACAATCTTGGCGGCTTCGGGCGTTGCCAATTTATCTTTGGTCTGGCCTTGAAACTCTGGCTCGCGAACAAAAACGGACACAAAGGCGGCCGCCGTTCCGATGACATCTTCGGCGGTTAGAATGGCGGCTTTTTTATTGTTGATGCGTTCGCCATAGGCTTTCAACCCTTTGGTGAGTGCGGCGCGCATGCCTTGTTCGTGGGTGCCACCTTCCGGCGTTGGCACGGTGTTGCAATAGCTGGCCGACATGCCATCGGCATCGCCGATACCTGCTGCCACCCAAGTGACGGCCCATTCCACGCTGCCATGGCCGCCTTCTTTTTTAACTTTTCCCGCAAATGGCAAAGGCGTCACAACCGTGCGCCCACCGATTTGCTCGGCCAAATAATCTTGCAAGCCATTGGGGAATTTCAGCACGTCTTCGGGCGGGCATTTGGCTTCGTCTTTAATGAGGGCAGGGTCACACTTCCAGCGAATTTCCACGCCGCCAAACAAATAGGCTTTGGCTTTTGCCATGGCGTAAAGACGGGCAGGGTCGAAACTAATTTTGCCGAAAATCTCTGTGTCCGGCGTGAAAGTTACCGTGGTGCCGCGTTTGTTTTTGGCTTCGCCGAGGGCTTCAATCTGGCCCAAGGGCGCGCCGCGCGAAAACTTTTGTTGGTGCAAAACCTGGTCGCGCGCGACATCGACAATCAGCTCAGAGGAAAGCGCATTGACCACCGAGACGCCGACGCCGTGCAGGCCGCCGGAGGTGTCATAGGCATCGCCACCGAATTTACCGCCGGCGTGCAAAGTTGTCATAATCACTTCGAGCGCCGATTTGTTTTTAAACTTAGGGTGCGCGTCTACGGGGATGCCACGGCCATTGTCGCGGATCGACAAGCGATTGTCGGGCATGACTTCGACCTCGATAAAGCTGGCATAGCCCGCCACCGCTTCATCCATGGAGTTATCAATAACCTCGGCAAACAAATGATGCATTGCGCGGCTATCGGTGCCGCCAATATACATGCCTGGGCGACGCCGAACGGGCTCGAGCCCTTCCAGTACTTCAATGTCGGCAGCGGAATAGCCTTTTTCCGTCTTTGGTGTTTTGCTGGCTACTTTTTTGGCAGCTTTTGGGCTGGCTTTTTTTGCTTCAGGAACGGGTTCGTTGCTGAATAAATCTTCCGATGCCATAGGGCACTCCACACTTGAAACATTCGAATCAGTGGTTAGTGTAGCCCACAGTCAAAATTTTGGAGAAACTAAATGGTATCGGTAAACATTGAAACGACTTTGAAGCTGCCTTGCGGCGTCGAAATTAAAAATCGCATTTGCAAAGCAGCCATGACCGAAGGTCTGGCCGATGAGCGCAATCGCGCCACCAAAAAACATAAAACCCTATATGGCCGTTGGGCCGAAGGCGGCTCGGGCATTTTGCTGACAGGTAATGTGCAAATCGACCATCGCTATCTCGAGCGCCCGGGCAATGTCGTTATCGAAGGCAAGCAAACCAAAGCGCAATTGGCCAGCCTGAAGGCGTTTGCCAAGGCCGGCACAAAGAACAACACGCATCTTTGGATGCAAATCTCGCATGCAGGCCGGCAAACGCCTGCTGCCGTGGCGCCCACACCTGTTGGGCCGAGTGATGTTCAATTGCAAATGCCAGGGGCGGCTTTTGGTAAACCGCGTCCGCTCACGCATGAAGAAATTCTCGATGTCATTAAGCGGTTTGCGCATGCGGCCAAAACCGCCAAGGAAACGGGTTTCACGGGCGTGCAAATTCACGGCGCGCACGGCTATTTGATTTCCGAGTTCCTATCTCCAGACATCAATACGCGCGACGACAAATGGGGCGGCAGTCTCGAAAACCGCGCGCGTCTATTGCTCGAAACGCTGCGCGCGGTTCGTAAGGCTGTTGGTAAAAAATTCCCGGTATCTTTGAAGCTCAACTCGGCCGATTTCCAAAAGGGTGGTTTCACGCATAAGGAGTCTGTTCAAGTCGCGAAATGGTTGAACGACGAAGGGCTGGATCTATTGGAAGTTTCGGGCGGCACTTATGAGCAGCCTAAATTGGTCGGCCTAGACAATTTGACCCTCAACCCAGACCGCGCCGAAGCCTTGCGCGAAAGCACGGTGGCACGTGAAGCCTATTTCCTCGATTATGCCAAAGACATCCGCGCGGTGTTTAAAGGCCCGATGATGGTAACCGGTGGCTTCCGCTCGCGCGCCGGCATGGATGCCGCTTTGGGCTCCAATGCTTGCGATATGGTCGGCATGGGTCGCCCGCTTTGTGTCGACACAAATGTGGTCAATAAACTGATGTCGGGCGAAGTCGATACAACCACCATCTTTGAAAAAAGCATGGAAATTGGGCCAAAATTCTTGCGCCCCATTCTGGGTCTCAACTCGCCGTTCCGTCTGTTTGCTGCGCTAAACGGCTGGGGACAGCAGGGCTGGTGGTGCATTCAACTGCTAAGAATGGGACGCGGCGAAGAGCCGAACCTAGACCTTGGCGTGTTCAAGGCTTTCACCAGCTATCAGTCGGAAGAGAAAAAAGCCGCCGCTGCCTATAATGCTTATTGGCAGGGCAAATAAACGGGAGAGGTTAAAATGCCTTCAAGAATAAAAATAAAAACAATTCGGGCTATCCTATCGGTTGCTTTGGCAGCTTTCGTGGGTTCCTGCAGTCCGCAAAACTCGAGCCCTCGGCTTTATGTTATGGATTGTGGCTACGTCAATTTATCCGATGTCTCTGGCTTTGGCCTGAGCAATGAGGATACGTCGGTGCGGGAAATGTTTGTGCCGTGCTATCTCATTCAACATAAAGGTAAATCAATGTTGTGGGATGCGGGGCTGCCACTTGCGATGGTGGGCGCTGGCAAGGTGAAAATTGACACAATGGCAGGCGCCTATCTGCAATATGATGTTTCGTTGATAGACCAATTGGCCGCGATTGGAATAACACCGGAGCAGGTGGATTATATCGCTCTTTCGCATTTGCATTTTGATCACGTGGGCGCGGCAAATCTGTTTGCCGGCTCGACGTGGCTGGTGCAGCGCAGCGAACATGAGGCGGCGTTTGGAGAGACAGCTTTTGCCGCCTTTCGGCCCGAGTTTTATAGCGCGCTTCAAACCGCACAAACCAAATTGCTCGATGGCGATTACGACGTGTTTGGGGACGGCAAAGTAAAGCTTATCTCCGCCCCCGGCCATACCCCGGGGCATATGGTGTTGGCGTTGGATATGAAGCAAACAGGCAAGCTGGTTTTATCTGGCGATCTTTACCATTTTCAAAAATCACGCGTATTGAAATCCGTGCCCCTGTTTAATCACAGCGCGGGCAATACGCTGGAAGCAATGGATAAAGTGGAGGCACTGATTAAAGAGACCGGTGCCACTTTGTGGATTGAGCATGATATGGAACTGGCTCGCACGCTGAAAAAAGCACCTGATTTTTATCAGTAAGCCTGATTTTTATCAGCTAGGGGGCGCCCAAACGACAAACGGCCCCTCATTGCTGAGGAGCCGCCATGTTGGTGCGTCGTGGAACGCACCTCCATTTCTGTCGTCTACTTAGACGCTGTAATACATGTCGAACTCAACTGGATGAGGGGCATGTTCGAAGCGATAGACTTCTTCCCACTTCAGTTCCAGATAAGCGTCGATTTGGTCGTCGTCCATGACATTGCCTTTTTTCAGGAAGTCACGGTCTTGGTCGAGGGCAACCAGAGCTTCGCGCAAGGAACCACAAACTTGTGGGACATTGGCCAGCTCTTCAGGTGGCAATTCGTACAAATCTTTATCCATCGCTTCGCCCGGATCGATTTTGTTTTCGATGCCGTCAAGGCCCGCCATCAACATCGCGGTGAAGGCGAGGTATGGGTTGGCGGTTGGATCTGGGAAACGAATTTCAACGCGCTTGCCAGGTGCCGACGTGGCAAATGGAATGCGGCAAGATGCCGAGCGGTTACGCGCCGAATAGGCCAATAGAACCGGCGCTTCAAAACCGGGGATGAGGCGCTTGTAGGAGTTGGTTGACGGGTTGGTCAGGGCGTTCAGGGCGCGCGCATGTTTGATGATGCCGCCGATGTAATACAAGCAGTCTTGGCTCAAATCAGCATATTTGTCGCCAGCGAAAAGCGGCTTGCCGTCTTTCCAAATCGACTGGTGACAGTGCATGCCTGTGCCGTTATCGCCAGCAACTGGCTTTGGCATAAAGGTAGCGGATTTGCCATAAGCATGCGCCACATTGTGAACCACGTATTTGTACAATTGTAGGTCATCGGCGATGCTGGTCATCGTGCCGAATTTCAGGCCCAATTCGTGCTGAGCGGCAGCCACTTCGTGGTGATGCTTTTCAACTTTAAGCCCCATGTCTTTCATGACGCCGAGCATTTCGCCGCGAAGATCTTGGCCGCTATCGATTGGGTTGACTGGGAAATAGCCACCCTTTGTGCGGGGACGGTGACCCATGTTGCCGGCTTCATATTCTGTGCCGGAGTTGTCTGGTAGCTCAACGCTGTCGAGGGCATAGCCTGTGTTGTATGGCTCGTTCGAGAAACGAACGTCGTCGAATACAAAGAACTCAGCTTCTGGGCCGAAGTAAATTGTGTCGCCAATGCCAGTTGATTTCAAATATTCTTCCGCGCGCAGCGATGTGGAGCGTGGGTCGCGGTTGTAAGCCGAGCGCGAATTTGGCTCGAGCACATCGCAGAACAAAGTCAGAGTTTGCTGCGCATAGAACGGGTCGAGGCGAGCGGTTGAGCAATCTGGCATCAACACCATGTCGGACTCGTTAATGGCTTTCCAGCCCGCAATCGACGAACCGTCGAACATGGTGCCTTCAGCGAAGAAATCATCATCGACAAGGTCGATGTCGAGGGTCAAATGCTGCATTTTACCGCGCGGGTCGGTAAAGCGAACGTCGACATATTGGACGTCATTGTCCTTGATCATTTTTTGAACGGTAGCTGCGTCTGACATGTGTAATCTCCAAAAATCTAGTCAGTGAATCTAAATACTTGTTAAGCGTCTTATAGGGCCTCGTCGCCAGTTTCGCCAGTCCGTATGCGGATGGCTTGCGAAATTTCCGAGACAAAAATTTTGCCATCGCCAATCCGCCCTGTTTCAGCGGCGGTTTTAATGGCTTCAATGGCGGCCTCGAGTTGGTCATCGGCGACCACCACTTCGAGTTTTACCTTTGGCAAAAAGTCGACAACATACTCGGCGCCACGATACAACTCTGTGTGACCCTTCTGGCGGCCAAAGCCTTTGGCTTCCACCACGGTGATGCCTTGCACGCCAGCTTCTTGCAGCGCGTCTTTTACTTCGTCCAATTTGAACGGCTTAATAATAGCTTCAATTTTTTTCATGGCCTGTCTCCTGCGCGATATCTGTCGTTTATATGCAATATTCGTGCCAAGTTAGGAGGCAACCCCAGAAACACGTCGCCTTTGGCGGCCCACCGCCTATATGGTGAAAAAATAGGCAGATGCTCAAAAATTAGCCAAACCTAGTGGCGATAGCCAAGATTTGCATTATTCGCTTGAACCCGAACAAAGCCGCCTTACACTCTCGCCAACCCCAGCTGACTTCAAGCTGACTTCAAGCTCACTATGAGCCGATTACAAAAGAGAGAGTTATTATGGTGAACGACAATACCCCGATTTTAATTGGTACAGGCCTGACGCTGCAAAAAGAAAAAGATGCTGAAAAGCTGAAGTCGCCCTTGGCGCTGCTCACACAAGCAGCCGAGGCCGCGCTGGCCGATGCTGGCGGCACGGCCAAGCAAAACATCGACACCGTGGCGGGCATTCGCTTTGTAACGGACTCGCCCGAGGGCGCGAACTTGCCCATCGGGCGCTATAATAACATCGGCCTCAGCGTGGCGCGCGATTTGGATTTATCGCCCACGCAATCCTTGGTCGCGGCAACGGGGGGTAATTCCCCGCAAATGATGATCAATGAATTGGCCGAACGTATTTCCAAAGGCGCGGTCGCCACGGCTCTGCTGGTCGGCGGCGAGGGGCTTGGCTCGATTATGCGCGTGTTGGGGCAGGGGCTTGATTTCTCCGATAAGCCTGGCTGGAACGACCAAATCGACGGCCCGCGCGAAGAGGTGGGCGTCGAGAAAAATGGCTGCCTGCCGGTCGAGCGGCGCCATGGGCTGTATTATCCGGTGAATTATTATCCGATATTTGAAAACGCGCTGCGCCATCATTTGGGCCGCGATATGCCCACGCATATGCAAAAGCTCGGCGAGATGATGCAGCCCTTCACCGAAATTGCGGCGCAAAATCCGTATAGCTGGTTTCCGGTGGCGCGCTCGGCCGAAGAAATTTCGACCGTCACCGACACCAATCGGTTGGTCGGCTATCCGTATCCCAAATATATGAACTCGGTCATTCGCGTCGACCAAGCGGCGGCCGTGGTGCTCACTTCTGTCGGCAAAGCCCGCGAGATGGGCATCGAGGAGAGCAACTGGGTTTACTTGCACGGTTGCGCCGAGGCCAACGACATTTGGAACCCAATTGAGCGCCCCGAGCTGCACCGCAGCCACGCCATGAAAGGCATGGCCGAATTGGCGCTGGATATGGCGGGTTGGCGCGTGGCCGACATCGATTATTTCGATCTCTACTCCTGCTTCCCCGTAGCCGTAGAAGTGGCCTGCCGCGAGATGAACATTGCCGATGACGACGAACGCCCGTTCACCATCACCGGCGGCTTGCCGTATTTCGGCGGCGCGGGCAATGCCTATACGCTTTTGTCGGTCGCGCAAATGGCGCAAAAATTACGCGCCAATCCGGGCAGCAAAGGGTTTTGCAACGGCAATGGCTGGTTCCTGACCAAACACTCATTGGGGCTTTACTCCACCGAGCCGTTTGAGGGCGATTGGCAACGCGAAGCGCCAAGCGTGCTGCAAGGCAAAATCGACGCCATGGACAAAATGACCGTCGAAGAAACGCCCGAAGGCTTTGGCACAATTGAGAGCTATACGGTGTCGCATGTGGCGGGCAAACCGCCCGAAGGCATTCTCATTGGCCGCATGGAAGACACAGGCCATCGGTTCTGCGCTTACATGAGCCACGAGGGCGAGCACGTGCAGGAGCTGATGCGCCAAGACGCCATCGGCATGCGCGGCACGCTGACCAGCGCGGACGGCATCAATACGTTCACCCCCGCCGCTTAATTCTAAGGAGCCGAGATGACACGTATCTATATGATCCGCCACGGCAAGGCGGCGGCGGGCTGGGATGGCGATGCCGACCCGGGCCTCAACGACTTAGGTCGCAGCCAAAGCGCGGCGGTTTCCGAGGCGGTGCAAGCGCTGGTTGGCGCGCCTGCGCCGCTTTACACCAGCCCGTTAAAGCGCTGCCAAGAGACGGCCATTCCGCTGGCGCAAGCTTGGGGCGCGAGCCCGTCGATTGAGCTGGGTGTTTCGGAAATTCCGCCGCCCATCGAAGATTTAACTCAGCGCACCGATTGGTTGCGCCGCGTGATGGCAGGCACGTGGCAAGGCCTCTACGACGACCCCGTGAGCCAAGCCAGTGGGCTAGATTTCAAAGGCTGGTTCGACGCCGTGCCGCGCGCGCTAAACGCGATGGCGGCGCAGGGCGAGCATGTGGTTGTGTTCTCGCATTTCATCGCGCTGAACGTGGCCTATTGCGCGGCGACATCGCCGCCGGCGGAGTGGGGCGCGCAAGATGTGATTTCGTTTGCGCCGCAAAACTGCTCGCTGAATATTTTCGAAACCGACGGCCAAACCCTGACGCTGGTGCAGCAGGGCGAAGAAACCGATGATATGAAGATTGCGCTGGGTAAAAAGGCTTAGCTTACGCAGTAAGCTTTAGTCTGCCTTCCCCCCTGGCTTAGGTGGCGCCAAGAAGTAACAAATACAAAAACGGAGCCAGACGATATTCAGGATTTGAGGTTGGCTGATAACCTTCACGCCAGCGATTTGATGAAAATTCATGTTTACATGACTTTTATTCATACTATATTTACACTTAGTCTTGTTCATAAAAAGAAATTTGTATTGTGAGATTTAAGTGCGGGTTATTATAGCTTTTTCTTTGAGTTTGCTCTTGGCGTCTTGTGGCGAATTGCTTGTTTCTAACTACTTAAGGAATGGCATTAAACTTGCCCAAAACCCGGCTCAGTTGGCTGAAGAATATTACGAAAAAGTGCGAGCCGATAAGCTGCGTTTGCGCCGCCAAAAAAACCTCGAAACCTTAAAGGCTGAATTCGATTTACAAGAATGTGGTGCGGTTTATTTTTGGCTCAGCAAGTATTACCAACGTCACAGCGAGGGCAAGGGTTTTGATACCGAGGTTATGGCTCGTAAATATACAATTACGGGTATCGACAGGATGTTCCTTCGGAGGGTAATTCAATCTCGAATGGGGGATGGTATGGCTATGTTATCTCTTGGTAAAACGCCAGATGTGAATTGGCTGATGCATAATAAGCGGCTCTGTGATGAAGTTTACAGTGATCGAGTGACACAAAACCCAAAATTTGCAGCACTTTTTGACGGCACAGATTTTTAGGCGAAAGGTTTTGAAATATGAATTGGGTCATTGTTTTTGTTTTGATAGCCGGAACATCCGGGAAACCGAGCGATGTTGAGTATGTGAAAACAAACCAGCGTTTTTCAGAGATCGAAGTTTGCCGTAAAAAAGCGTCTGAGCTGAATGTTTATGCAGAAATGCCGAGCATCGATAACGGATTGCTACATCAATACTATATGTGCGTCGCGATTTAATCCTTTTATCCCTTGCCGCCAAATTGTTTTACCACAATTAGTGTGGGATTTGGCCGCTAAGATGCCCGTAAGTTACCTGCAATTCAACAAGGCGCTCAACGCGGCTATTTTTTGTTACTGGCTTGCAGTGAATTTATTGCCCGAAGCGAAATTCCGCCGCATTCGCCCCAGCGCACACGCTTCCTTAACCTTGGCCCGTGTAAAAGCCATGTTTCGGGGCTAGTCATCTGGCGCATCTCCTGCTATGAAGCGCGCACAAAGTTGTTTTTGCGGGCGTGGCGGAATTGGTAGACGCGCTAGATTTAGGTTCTAGTACCGAGAGGTGTGGGGGTTCAAGTCCCTTCGCCCGCACCATACAAATAGGGGTGTAATCACCACCCAACACAATTTTTAAAGGCTGAATACAGCCGAAAGAGGATAAAATGGATATCAAAGAAATCAACGTCGAAGGCCTGGCGCGCGAAGTGCAAATCACCATCGCAGCGACCGATCTTGCCAAACAACTCGACGAGAAAATCGAAAGCGTTAAAGGCCAAGTGCAAATCAAAGGCTTCCGCCCAGGTAAAGTGCCGGCCGCTCATGTGCGCAAAACCTTCGGTGAGCAATTGATGGGCGAGATTGTTCAAGAGACCGTCAACACCAGCAGCCAAAAAATGCTCTCAGACCGCGACGAGCGTCCTGCCATGCAACCAGAAATTAAACTGGTCGGCGAAGTCGATGCCATCATCGCTGGCACCGCAGATTTGGTTTATGACATTACTTATGAAGTTATCCCGCCGATTACGCTGACGGATTTCTCGAAACTGAAACTAGAAAAACCAACCGTTGAAATCGACGAAGCCCGCGTCGATGAAGCGCTGGAACGTTTGGCCTCGAGCCGCAAAGATTTTGTGGCCCGCGCCAAAACCGCGAAAGCCCAAAACGGCGACCGCGTGAAAATCGACTTCCTCGGACGCGTCGATGGCGAAGCCTTTGATGGCGGCGCTGGCGAAGGCTTTGACCTTGAGTTGGGCTCAGGCCAGTTTATTCCGGGCTTTGAAGAGCAATTGGTTGGCACGAAAGCCGGCGACAAAATAGACGTCGCGGTTGATTTCCCAGCCGATTATGGCTCCGCCGATTTGGCCGGCAAAGCGGCCGTGTTTGAGTGCACCGTGCATGAAGTAAGCGAAGCCAAAGACGCCGAAATTAACGAAGACTTTGCAAGCTCTTTGGGCATGGAAAGCCTCGAGAAATTGAAAGAAGCCATGCGCGAGCAAATTGGTGCCGATTACAGCCAAATGTCGCGCGGCCATCTGAAAAAAGACCTGCTCGACCAACTGGCCGAGACGCATGATTTCGATTTGCCACCGAGCATGGTGGATATGGAATTCGAACAAATCTGGGGCCAATTCCAACAAGAGCTGGCAACCCAAGAGAAGAAAATCGAAGACCTGGATGAGAGCGAAGATGAGATGCGCGCCGAATATCGCAACATCGCCGTTCGCCGCGTGCGCACAGGCTTGGTATTGGCCGAAGTGGGCAATAATAATTCCATCGAAGTGAGCCAAGAAGAATTGAACCAAGGCCTCATGCAACGGGTACAACAATTCCCTGGGCAAGAGCAGCAAGTGTTTGAGTATTTCCAGCAAAACCCAGACGCTATGTCGCAAATTCGCGCGCCGCTTTTTGAAGAAAAAGTAGTCGACTTTATTTGTGAAATGGCCACCGTCACCGACAAAAAAGTGTCGCTAGAAGACCTGATGGTCGAGCCGGGTGCGGAAGACGAAGACAAGCCGAAGGCGAAAAAAGCAGCGGCCAAAAAGCCAGCCGCGAAAAAAGCGCCAGCGAAAAAACCAGCCGCTAAAAAGCCTGCTGCCAAGAAGCCAGCGGCGAAAAAGCCAGCCAAGAAAGCCGCAGATAAAGAGTAATCGTATCGGCGGTTCACTTTCCTGAGCTATTTCCCTTGGAAATTGCTGCAAAGCACCCCACATTATGGGGAGCTTATAGGAGAGAAGAATGCACGATTTGGTTGATAACCTAACGAACTCGCTAGTCCCGATGGTGGTGGAGCAATCCAGCCGCGGGGAGCGCGCCTACGACATTTATTCGCGTTTGCTGAAAGAACGGGTGATTTTTGTCACCGGCGGTGTCGAAGATCATATGGCCAGCCTCATCACGGCGCAGCTTTTGTTTCTGGAAGCGGAAAACCCGAAAAAAGAAATTTCCATGTACATCAACTCGCCCGGCGGGGTGGTGACATCTGGCATGGCGATTTATGACACCATGCAATATATCCGCGCGCCGGTAGCCACTTTGTGCATCGGCCAAGCGGCCTCTATGGGCTCGCTGTTGCTCACGGCTGGCGAAAAGGGCATGCGGTTTGCTTTGCCGAATGCGCGCGTCATGGTGCATCAGCCATCGGGCGGTTTTCAGGGCCAAGCCTCCGACATCGAGCGCCACGCGCAAGAGATTTTGGATATGCGCTCGCGCCTCAATAAAATTTATGTTGAGCATACCGGGCAGACCTTACGCAAAATTGAAGACGCGTTAGAGCGCGACACGTTCATGACGGCCGAACAAGCGAAAGACTTCGGCCTCATCGATGAAGTGTCTTATAAACGCGCCGATGAGAGCGACAAAAAATCTGGCGGTAGCGATTAACCTTTTGATGAAGCGCATGGGGTATCTTATGCGGCAAAGGCAAAACCATCAGTTAGACCTGATAAGAGGACGAGAAGATGAGCAAAGTAGGTAGCGGAAGCAGTGCAGGCGGTAGCCCAACGGGCGGGTCTGGCGGTAAAGACGGCGGCGATAGCAAAAGCACTCTGTATTGTTCGTTCTGCGGCAAGAGCCAGCACGAAGTGCGCAAGCTCATCGCGGGCCCAACGGTTTTCATTTGCGATGAATGCGTCGAGCTATGCATGGATATCATCCGTGAAGAGAGCAAATCCTCGACCCTTAAAACGCAAGACGGCGTGCCAACGCCAACTGAAATTTTGGAAGTCTTAGACGATTATGTCATTGGTCAGCCGCACGCCAAACGCGTGCTGTCTGTGGCGGTGCACAATCACTATAAGCGCTTGAACCACGATCAAAAAGGCTCGGACGTCGAGCTGTCCAAGTCGAATATTCTGCTGGTTGGTCCAACGGGTTGCGGTAAAACTTTGCTGGCACAAACGCTGGCGCGCATTCTCGATGTGCCGTTCACCATGGCCGACGCTACCACGCTGACCGAGGCAGGCTACGTGGGCGAAGACGTGGAGAACATTATTTTGAAATTGCTGCAGGCGGCTGACTATAACGTCGAGCGGGCCGAGCGCGGTATCGTCTATATTGATGAGGTCGATAAAATTAGCCGCAAGGCGGACAATCCATCCATCACCCGCGATGTATCGGGCGAAGGGGTGCAGCAGGCTTTGTTGAAAATCATGGAAGGCACGGTTGCCTCTGTGCCGCCACAAGGGGGCCGTAAGCACCCTCAGCAAGAGTTTTTGCAGGTCGACACCACCAACATCCTATTTATCTGCGGCGGTGCCTTTGCAGGGCTGGAGCGGATTATCTCGAAGCGCGGTAGCGAAACCTCTATTGGCTTTAACGCCAAAGTGGATATGCCAGAAGAGCGCAATACGGGCGAGCTTTTGCAGGAGCTGGAACCAGATGACTTGGTTAAAGTCGGTCTCATTCCAGAATTTGTGGGTCGTTTGCCTGTCTTGGCCACTTTGGAAGATTTGGATGAGAACGCGCTAGTGACGATTTTGAGCCAGCCGAAAAATGCTCTGGTGAAACAATATCAGCGCTTGTTCAGCATGGAAGAGTGCAATTTGAACTTCCAAGATGACGCTTTGGTTGCCGTGGCTCGCAAGGCGATTGCGCGCAAAACGGGCGCGCGGGGTTTGCGCTCCGTGATTGAGGGCATTTTGCTGGATACGATGTTTGAGCTGCCAGGTCTGGATGGCGTGCAAGAAGTGGTTATCAGCAAAGAGGTCGTCGAGGGCTCGGCCAAGCCGCTTTATATTTACGCTGAAAAAGGCGAAGAAGCCGCGAGCGCGCCTTCGGCCTCGTAACAAACGCCGGCTTTTTAAAAAATTTATTTTCACGAGCCCGTAGCTTTTAGCTGCGGGCTTTTGTTTTGGGTCTCTGCTTTAGGATCTGCTTTCGCCGCTGCTTTGGGCTCAGCTTTCGCCTCTTTTCTCCCCTCTATTTTGGGGTGGAGCCAAAATGTCGCGCAAAGATTTTGAGGCCCCGCTATTGAAAACCATGTGGATGAACCCCACATCTTAAGAGAAGATTTTTGACCTCCGTTGCGGAATCGACAGTTAATGATTTCATAACGAGATAATAGGAAAGTAGGCATATGAGCGACCTAAGCGAAAAACAAACCGAAATCCCTGTAGTTCTACCTGTTCTGCCGTTGCGCAACATTGTTGTGTTCCCAGGCATGATTGTGCCGCTATTTGTCGGCCGCGAAAAATCTATTCGCGCGCTGGAAGATGTGATGGCCGACGATAAGGAAATGTTGCTGGTCAGCCAAAAAGATGGCGACCAAGACGACCCTCAACCCGAAGACATGCACGAGATTGGCACCATTGGTACCGTCTTGCAGATGCTCAAATTGCCAGATGGCACGGTGAAGGTTTTGGTCGAAGGCCAAGCCCGCGTGCAAATGCTCGAGTATCTCCCCAATGATAATTTCTTCCAGGCCAGCGCTTTGCCGCTGATGGAAGACGGCGAAGATGGCGAAGAAATTCGCGCCCTGATGCGCACAGCCGTCAGCCAATTTGATGGCTATGTGAAATTAAACCGCAAAATTCCACCCGAAGTTCAATCCAACGTAAGCCAAATCGACGATCCGGTAAAACTGGCCGATACGATTGCCGGTCACTTGAACATCACGCTGGATGAGAAGCAGGCTTTGCTAGAAATCCTCTCGGTCGACAAACGCCTCGAGGCGATTTTGGGCCATATGGAAGGCGAAGTCGGGGTCTTGCAGGTCGAGAAGAAAATCCGCGGTCGCGTGAAGCGCCAGATGGAGAAAACCCAGCGCGAGTATTATTTGAATGAGCAAATGAAAGCCATTCAAAAAGAACTCGGCGAGGGCGAAGATGGCGGCGATGAGCTGGCCGAACTCGAAAAGAGCATTGCCAAGACCAAGCTTTCGAAAGAGGCACGCGAAAAAGCCGATGCCGAGCTGAAGAAATTGCGCAACATGAGCCCAATGTCGGCAGAAGCCACTGTGGTTCGCAATTATCTCGATTGGCTGCTGGCTGTGCCATGGGGCAAAAAGAGCCGCATCAAAAAAGATTTGGGTCACGCCGAAACCGTTCTGAACGTCGACCATTATGGGCTCGATAAGGTGAAAGAACGCATCCTAGAGTATTTAGCGGTGCAACAACGCTCCAAGAAGCTCAAAGGGCCTATTCTGTGCCTTGTGGGGGCCCCAGGCGTTGGGAAGACCTCGCTCGGCAAATCGATTGCCAAAGCCACTGGACGCGAGTTTGCTCGTATGTCTTTGGGTGGCGTGCGCGATGAGAGCGAAATCCGCGGTCACCGCCGCACCTACATTGGCTCCATGCCAGGTAAGGTGATGCAGTCGATGAAGAAAATGAAAACCACCAATCCGCTTATTCTGTTGGATGAGATCGACAAATTGGGCGCCGATTATCGGGGCGATCCCTCGTCAGCTTTGTTGGAGGTTTTGGATCCGGAACAAAACAGTACTTTTGGCGACCACTATATGGAAGTCGATTATGACCTGTCGAATGTGATGTTTGTCACCACGGCCAACTCGTTAAACATTCCAGGGCCGTTGCTGGATCGGATGGAAATCATTCGCATCGCTGGCTATACCGAAGATGAGAAAGTGGAAATCGCCAAAGCGCATTTGGTGCCGCAAGTCATCGAAGAACACGGGCTGCGTGCGGGCGAGTTAGATTTGGACGAGAGTGCCATTCGCAAGATTGTGCAGACCTACACCCGCGAAGCTGGGGTGCGGGGGCTGAAGCGCGAGCTGGCCTCTTTGGCGCGCAAAGCGATTACCAAAATCGTTAAAGGCGAGCAAGAAACCGTGGCCATCGATGCGGGCAATCTGTCTGATTATGCAGGTGTCGAGCGGTTCCGGTTTGGACTGGCCGAAACGGAAGATCAAGTCGGGGTCGTAACTGGTTTGGCGTGGACGGAAGTCGGCGGCGAGCTGCTGACCATCGAAGGGGTCATGCTACCCGGCAAAGGACGCATGACGACGACGGGTAAATTGGGCGATGTGATGAAAGAATCAATCAACGCCGCTTCGTCCTATGTGCGCTCGCGAGCGACTGTTTTTGGCATTGAGCCGCCTTTATTTGAAAGAAAAGATATCCACGTTCATGTGCCCGAAGGGGCCACGCCCAAGGACGGTCCTTCGGCTGGCACAGCGATGGCAACCGCCATCGTGTCGGTGATGACGGGCATTCCCGTGCGCAAGGAAATTGCGATGACGGGCGAAGTGACGCTTCGCGGTCGTGTCTTGCCGATCGGTGGCTTGAAAGAAAAACTTCTGGCTGCGCTTCGTGGGGGTATCACTAAGGTATTGATTCCAAAGGAAAATGAGAAAGACATTGCGGAAGTTCCAGATAATATCAAAGAGGGGCTCGAGATTATTCCAGTTGAAACTATGGACGAAGTTTTGCATCACGCTTTGCAAAAAGCGCCCAAAGCCATCGAGTGGGATGAGGACGCTTATTATGCCAGCCAAAAATTGGCGGCTGAAAATGGCAGAGGGGCGTCGCAAACCCATTAAGGATTTTAGCTGGTGCTCAAAGAACGCTGCGTAATTTGCTTTGACGGGAACTGGAATCGGCGCATAGGCTGTGTTTGTGGATGTTTAAACAACTTATTTTGGAGATTTAGCCATGAACAAGAATGATCTTATTAGTCAAGTAGCTGAAGACAGCGGCCTGTCAAAAGTAGATGCAACCAAAGCCGTAGATAGCGTGCTGGACAATATCGCGGGTGCCTTGGGCAACGGCGGCGAAGTTCGTCTCGTCGGTTTTGGTACATTTTCTGTATCGCACCGCAAAGCAACAACTGGCCGCAACCCACGTACGGGTGAAGCCATTCAAATTAAAGCTTCCAACCAGCCTAAATTCAAAGCTGGTAAAGCTCTGAAAGACGCCGTTAACTAGGCATTCTTTCTACCTAATGAAGCATCGGCTGTTCTTTTTTTTGAACAGCCGATGTTTTTTTTTGCATTCTTGCGAACTATGCGGTAAAGCCTTCAACCGTGGGGCGGTTAGCTCAGCTGGGAGAGCATCTCGTTTACACCGAGAGGGTCGGCGGTTCGATCCCGTCACCGCCCACCATTTCCTTGAGGGAAGCCAATTTTGGTTTGCCTTAGGCGAAGCAAACATTATCTGGCCAGAGGCTTGACAGTGTTTGAGACGCGCCGTAAGGAATATCACACCTTAGGGGGTGTAGCTCAGTTGGTTAGAGCGCCGGCCTGTCACGCCGGAGGTCGCGGGTTCGAGTCCCGTCACTCCCGCCATTTTTATCACACATCGTTATAATTAAGTGCCCCCTCGCGAGGGCAGGCTTGCTAAGAATCAGCTTACCTTCGTAGCCTAGTTGGGTTGAGGTAGTTGTGAGATTTTGTACGCGCGTTTTTGTCCCCTTGGTGACATTTGCAGTCCTTTTGAGTGCCGGGCCAAAGACCAGCTATGCTCAAGTCTCAACCGATTTTTCCATCGGCTATTGCGTCGATGATGTGGGCGCCAATGGCGCCATCGATTTTTCAGATCTGCCGCTGACCAGCAAAGCTCGTCCGACCAGTTTTGGTGCGGATTTCGAGAGCGAAGATTTATATAGCTATACGCGCTCCATTCAGTCTGGTGGCGCGTTAAACTCTTCCACGCTGACGATTTCCAACACGCCCAATAGTCTATTGGTAAACCCGTTTGATGGCACGGACGCCGATGCGGCCGGCGACAGTAGTTTCGTGGTTGCGGGCGGGCAGAACTTAAGCTTCAACATTGACAACCGTTGCGCCATTGGGGCTTCGCGCACCGATACAGACGCGGCAGATGACACCACCGATACGCATGTAACCGAACGCAGCCTATTGAGCGGCACGTTCATTGATGTGTCCTCGCGCGATATGGGCGGGTTTGGCTTTGAAGGCGATTTGGTTCTCACTTTCACCGCCGATGTGGGCGGCGATATCACCTTCGACGACGGCGGCACCAATAGCGACATTACGATGACGATTGGCGCGGACAGTGAAATTTATGGCGATCTGGTTTTCCATGATGGCGCCGCGGCTGCCGAAGAAATTGTTTTGGCCAACGCCGGCTCGGTCGAGAATGTCGATTTGTCCAATACCTCCAATGTGCAACTGACCAATACGGGAGCGATTGGCAGCCCCGCCGTTGGCAGTGGTATTGATGGCACCAATGTTGGCGTGGGCCTGACGATTTTGAACGATGTCGGCGGCTCGATTACGCATATAGATGGCACGAACACCAATATCTTAAGCATCACCAATGCCGCGGGTGCCTCGATTGATAGTATTTTGCTGAACTCGCAAAGTGATCCGGTGAACGCCGATGGCTTACCCAATACCAGCGATGATGATGTCAATACCTCGGTCAGCAACTCTGGCTCCCTAGGGCTATTGACCGCCGACCGCGTGGGTCAATTTACCTTTACCAATACGGCGACGGGCGTTGTCTCTTCGCCCACGCAATCGGCCCTTGTGTTGTCCAACTCGGCCAATATTGATTTCGTCAATGCGGGTGCGGTGTCCTCGGCCTCTAGTGACACGATTGATGTGACCAACTATACGGGCTCGTTGACCCTGACCAATAGTGGCAGCATAACCGCCTCGACCCGCAGCGTCATTAACGGCGATGGCAGCGCCGGTAGTTTTGCGATTACCAATAATGGCACGATGTCGAGCGTCAACAGTCGGGTGTTATATTTGCAAGATGTCGCGGGCGCAATTGTTTTGACCAATGGCAATGGCGCATCGAGTGCGGTCATCTCCACCAGCGATAGCGCGCTGGTATTTTCGGATACGGGCGCCTCCAGTTCTATGGATGTGACCGTCAACAATAAAGCGGGCAGTTCTATTTCCGTCACGGCCAGTAATGCGATTGTTGCCGCTTCGGCTGCCACCGCCACGCTGACCAATGAAGGCACGATTTCAGCCGGGGTTAGCCGCACCGTCGACTTCGAACGCGCGGGCGAGGTTACGATTACCAATAGCGGCAGCTCGTCTAGCCTATCGGCAGGCTCCTTCAACGCGCTCTATGCGGCATCTGCCAAGGGAAGTGTGAGCCTGACCAATGAGGGCGCCGTGCGCGCCTACAACCGCACCGTGGATTTTAAAGATGCGGAGGGCAGCGTTACGATTACCAATAGCGGCGCGATAGAGGCGACGCATTCGCAGGCAGATGCGGAGAGCAGCCTTGAGTTAAATTTTACTATCGACGCCTCGCGGGGCGGCACCGCCAGTGCGGATGTCATCGTTACCAATCGGGCAACGGGTGCCATTACCACGAATTCAGATCGCGCCATCGGGCTTCGCGCTTTTGATAGTGCCAATGACACTGTGTTGGTTACCAATGAGGGCACAATTTCGGCTGGCCGCGATAAAGCGCTCGACCTGAATGGCTCGCGCGAAGTTACCCTGACCCAAGGCGCTGGCGCCATCTTATCGGCAGGGCGCGATTTGGCGGTCGATGCGACGGGCATTTTGACCAGCCTGACGATTGACAATGCGGGGTCTATTTTGGCCGGGGCGAGCAGCGTTGGCTCTTCGCAGGGCGCCATTCGAGGCGCGTTGGGCGCTGGCGGTGTGGCTGTGGAAATTACCAATGCGGCAAGCGGCACGATTTCAAGTGTCGGGGGCAATGCGATTTACCTCTCCAATATTGGCTCTACCGTGACGCTGGTCAATGACGGCATTATCAGCGCCGGAGATGGCGTAACGCAGAGCGACTATGCGGTGCGACTAGAAGACGTCGGCAATAATATAGTTGCCTTCACCAACCAAGGGTCTGGAGCCATTACGGCGACCCATGAATATGCGGTGTCCATTGAAGGCGCCTCGGCGTTGACTTTTAACAATTTGGGAACGGCGCGCATTGAAGCCGAAGACCGCGTGTTGAATTTTGATACGAGCTCGCACAACCCGACGCTAATTTTCGTCAACCAAGGGACAATCTCGGCCACCGACGATAGCGCCAGCCAGCTATTAGACGCCACGGGCATCACGACGACTTTGAACGTGACCAATAGCGGCACAATGTCGACCCAAGGTGCGGGTGCAATTACCGGCACGATTGCCGCGCCAGGCGCCAGTGTGACGCTGAACAATAGCGGCACCATTTCGGCCGAAGACGGCAGCGCCATTTATTTGCAAGACATCAATGGGACGCTAGATTTTGACAATAGCGGTGCCATTCTGGCGGGCGACGCGAGCCACACCAGCAATGACGCGCTGCGGTTGGTGGGTCTGAATAATTTTGCGGCGCGTTTTGATAATCTATCGGGCGGCAGTGTTCGGGCAACCGGTACGCGCGCTATTGAGTTAGAGGGGGCAGGGGCGTTGATCTTCAACAATGCGTCTGGCGCGGCAATCTCGGCCACGGATGACGTTGTCATGTTCACCAATTCAGCGCCGACGCCGACGATTAATTTTACCAATGATGGCACAATTTCCGGCACCGCCAGTAGCGCCGACCATGTGTTGGATTTTTCAGATTTCGCAACCCATTTGCAGCTTACCAATAGCGGCACCGTTTCCTCGGCAGGCAGCAATGCCATCATCGGCACGGTGGTGGCTGGCACGGCCCTCACAGTGATCAATAGCGGGTCGATTACGGCCTCGGGCGCCAATGCTGTCGAGCTGGATGGCTTTGATGGCGATGTGAGTTTTGTCAATTCAGGGACCATTAGGGCGGGCGGCGACCATAGCGTGCATATTACTGGCGGCGATAATATTAGCTTTAACAATAGCGCCATGATTTCAGCGACCGGTACCGAGGCTGTGTTCTTTCAAGATGTGCTCGAGGGCGCTCATGTGTTTACCAATAGCGGCACGATTTCTTCTGCTGGCGTCAGCTTTCGGGTCACCGAAGGGGCGCCCGTTGGCACGCCCACCTATCGCCTCGTCAACAGCGGCACCATCAGCACCAGCAGCACCGCTTTGGCCGTCGATTTAACCGGCCTTCCCGCAACGGTAATCTCGACCGGGAACATTGTTTCGGCTGGGTCCACCGCCATGCGGGTAGGCCAAGGCTCCACCCTGACCATTGGGGGCAAGGTTCAAGCCGCCGGCGGCTCGCCAATTGCGATCGCGCTGGAAGGCACCGCCAGTCAGATTACGCTCAGCGATGGCGCCCGTTTGCTTGGCGATATTTCTGCGCTGGATGGCAGCAATACTTGGAACGATGCACAAAAGCACCGGGTGATTTTATCGGCGGCGGATAATGCCAGTTATTACTATGACTTCGAGCAAGCCCATTTCCGCTTTTTCATCGGCGATGATGAAACCGAGCGCGCGTCCGGGTTTTCGGCGGGCACAAGCAATTATGCCTCGAGCCTGCTAATCCATCAGCAGCACGGCAGCGAGCAGCGCGATATTTGGCGCGAGATGTCTGAATTGGGGCGCACGCAAAAACTAAAGAGCGTCGGCTTCTCCGGTTCGCTAGACGATGATGGCAGCTCAAGCCGCAGCTTTACCATGGAGGGCAAGCGGGCGGGGTTTGCGCAAAGCATTCAGCAAAGTATTTTTGGGCTGTTTGATGCGGAGCTAATTTTGATGCAGGGCTCCAGCGACTATCAATTGAACACAAATGTGTTTTCGTTCGACACCACGTATACCGGCGTTGGCTTGGGGTTCACGGATGTTTTGCCGTTCGGCCCGGTTTCGGGGTCGGCCATGGTGATGGGCGGCGTTTCGGACAATGAGACGACGCGGCGGATTTATTCCAACACCAATAATCTCGGCTATTTTGACGTTCACTCGTCCTATGATGCCACCCACCTGGATGTCGTTTTCGAGATGTTGGCAGACTTTAGATTGGCGGGCGCCAAGCGCAAATTGTCGCGTCGCACCCCTTATCAGATGAACCTTGAAGTGGCTTTGGGCGGCAGTTTGCATGGTGAGCAACAAGATAGTTTTGCAGAAGACACCTATCTCCGCACCAGCAAGCGTGACATCCAGTCTTTCGCGCAATTTGCGCGCCTGCGCTTTAATTATAAGGGTCGCAACCCGTTTTCTCGTTTGCCTTGGCGCGCCTATGGCGAGCTGACGCATTCCGTTTCTGAATGGCTCGACGGCGAAAAGGCAAATTATACGGTGGACGCGACCCCCTATTCGGTGGTGGATGAAGCGGCGGCGGTGACGGATAGCTCGCTCTCCTTGGGCGGCGAAATTTACATAGATGCGGGCATGGTTTTCAATTTCTCGGTGAAGCATGTCGCAAGCGACAGTGATTTCAGCAAAACAACGGGTTCGGCCTCTGTGACATGGCAGTTTTAAAGGCTCAAAAGGTAGCGCAAATTGGTGTTGCAAAGCCACGAAGGGCAACTATACTCCGCGCGAAAGAGGCTGGTTTGCCTTCCTTATTTTTTGTCCTTTAAAAGACGGAAAGAGCGCGTCACATGCATGATTTGCTGAGCAATTATTATCCGATTTTAATTTTTATGGGCCTGTCGGCTGTTATCACGGCAGCCCTCTTGTTCGCGCCGCTGTTAATCGCTCCCTATAATCCAGACCCCGAGAAAAACGCCCCCTATGAGTGCGGTTTTGAGGCGTTTGATGATGCGCGTATGAAGTTCGATGTGAAGTTCTATCTCGTCGCTATTTTGTTTATTATTTTTGATCTGGAAGTGGCCTTCCTTTTCCCTTGGGCGGTGGCCTTTGGCGATGTCGGTCTGTTCGGATTTTGGTCCATGATGTTCTTCTTGTCTGTGTTGACCGTGGGCTTTGCCTATGAGTGGCGCAAAGGCGCGCTGGATTGGGACTAGGGGATAAAAACATGTCAAAAAACGATGTAAATGAGTTGAAGAAAACCCTGCCAGCACCGATGGCCGACCCGTATTACGAGCAGGTGTCGGATCAATTGGCCGACAAAGGCTTTGTGCTGGCATCCTCGGAAGATTTGGTCAATTGGGCGCGCACCGGTTCCTTGCATTGGATGATGTTTGGCTTGGCGTGCTGCGCGGTTGAGATGATGCACATCCAAATGCCGCGCCTCGATATTGAGCGTTATGGCGTGGCGCCGCGCGCCAGTCCGCGCCAGTCGGATGTGATGATTGTGGCCGGCACATTAACCAATAAAATGGCGCCTGCTTTGCGTAAAGTTTATGACCAAATGCCAGAGCCTCGCTATGTGATTTCCATGGGCTCTTGCGCCAATGGCGGTGGCTATTACCATTATTCTTATTCGGTGGTTCGCGGTTGTGACCGTGTGGTTCCGGTCGATATTTACGTACCGGGTTGCCCCCCAACGGCAGAGGCTTTGTTTTACGGCATTTTGATGCTGCAAAAGAAAATCCGCCGCACCGGTACGATTGAGCGTTAGGACGAGAGATGTCGAAACAGCAAACCCTCATCGCGCATTTGCAAAGCCAGCTTGGCGACAAATTGGCCAACCATTACGTCAGCTTTGGCGAGCTGACATTGGAAGTAAACCCGGGCCATATTGAGGCCGTGTTGAAATTCCTGCGCGACGATAGCGACTGCGCTTTCACCCAATTGATTGACCTTTGTGGCGCCGATTATCCGGAGCGTCCTTTGCGCTTTGACGTGGTCTATCACTTGCTGTCCATGACCCAAAACCAACGCGTGCGCGTGAAGCTGCAAGCGGGCGAAGAAACCCAAGTGCCAAGCGCCACCGGCCTGTTTGATGTGGCCGATTGGTTTGAGCGCGAAGCCTTCGACATGTATGGCATTTTGTTCTCGGGTCATCCTGATTTGCGTCGCTTGCTGACCGACTATGGTTTTGAAGGTCATCCGTTGCGCAAAGATTTCCCGCTCAGTGGCCACGTCGAAGTGCGCTATGATGATGACGCCAAGAAAGTCATCCAAGAGCCGGTGTCGCTGGTGCAAGAGTTCCGCGATTTTGATTTTGAAAGCCCATGGGAAGGCGCGCGCGCGGCCAATCTAATTCCCGATAGCTTACCAGGCGATGAAAAAGCCTCTACCGAAGGGCAGGAGGGTTAATTATGTCGGCGACCATCGAACAAAACACTCAAGAAGACCGCAAGTTTACCATTAACTTCGGCCCCCAACACCCAGCGGCGCACGGCGTGCTGCGCTTGGTGATGGATTTGGACGGCGAGCGCGTCGAGCGCATTGACCCGCATATTGGCCTGCTGCATCGCGGCACAGAAAAGCTCATCGAGCATAAAACCTATTTGCAAAGCCTGCCGTATTTTGACCGCCTCGACTATGTGTCGCCGATGAACCAAGAGCATGCCTATGCTCTGGCCGTTGAGCGCATGATGGGCGTGACGGTGCCGGCTCGGGGGCAATATATTCGGGTTCTCTATTGCGAGATTGGTCGCATTCTCAACCACATTATGAACATCTGCACGCAAGCCCTCGACGTGGGCGCCTTGACCCCAATCACCTGGGGCTTTGAAGAACGCGAAAAGCTGATGATTTTTTATGAACGTGCCTGTGGCGCGCGCCTTCATGCGGCTTATTTCCGTCCGGGCGGCGTGCATCAGGATTTGCCACAAGCTTTGCTCAACGATATTGAAGCGTTTTGTGACCCGTTCTTGAAAGTGCTGGATGACATTGAAGGCCTGTTGACGGACAGCCGTATTTTCAAACAGCGCAATGTCGACATTGGCATTGTAACACCAGAAGATGTGCAAAATTGGGGCATGTCGGGGGTTATGGCGCGCGGCTCTGGGCTGGCTTGGGACTTACGCCGATCGCAGCCTTATGAAGTTTACAACGATATGCAATTCGACGTGCCTTTGGGCAAAAACGGCGATTGCTACGACCGCTATTTGTGCCGTGTCGAAGAAATGCGCCAGTCCATTCGCATTATGAAACAGTGTTTGGCCAATATGCCAGGCGGGCCTGTGTCGTCGCAAGATGGCAAAGTTGTTCCGCCCAAACGCGGCGAGATGAAACAATCGATGGAAGCGCTCATCCACCACTTTAAACTTTACACCGAAGGCTATCACGTGCCCGAAGGCGAAGTTTATTCTGCCGTGGAAGCGCCCAAAGGCGAGTTTGGGGTCTATCTGATTTCAGATGGCTCGAACAAACCTTATCGGTGCAAAATTCGCGCGCCGGGCTTTGCCCATTTGCACGCGCTAGATTATTTGAGCCGCGATCATATGCTGGCCGATGTGTCGGCTATTTTGGGCTCGTTAGATATTGTATTTGGGGAAGTCGACCGATGAGTGTACGCCGCCTACATGCCGAGCAACCCGATAGCTTCGCTTTCACAGAGGAAAACGTAAGCTGGGCGACAGGCCAAATTGCTAAGTTTCCCGAAGGCCGCCAAGCCAGCGCGATTATTCCGCTGTTGTGGCAAGCGCAAAAGCAAGCCGGTTGGCTGCCCGAGCCGGCCATTCGCTATGTCGCGGACATGCTGGACATGCCGCATATCCGTGCGATGGAAGTGGCAACGTTTTACACGATGTTCAATTTGTCGCCAGTTGGCGAACATTTTGTGCAGCTGTGCGGCACAACGCCGTGCTGGTTGCGCGGGGCCGATGATTTGAAGTCGGTTTGCCGTAAAGTGATTGGCGAGCAAGGGGATATTACCGAGGATGGTAAATTGAGCTGGCTCGAAGTCGAGTGTTTGGGCGCCTGCGTGAATGCGCCGATGGTGCAAATTAACGATGATTTTTATGAAGATTTAACGGCGGAAAACTTCGAGCAATTGCTCGACGATCTGCGCCATGGCAAGGAAGTTGCCACCGGCCCGCAGAACAGCCGTCATGGATCCGAACCCGAAGGCGGGCTTACTGTGTTGAAAGGTGACAAATAATGTTGCGTGATGAAGACCGGATTTTCAAAAATATTTATGGCCTCGATGGCGCCGACCTGACAGCTGCGAAAGCGCGCGGCGATTGGGATGGCACGGGCGAGCTGATTAAAAAAGGCCGCGATTGGGTCATCGACGAAGTGAAAGCCTCTGGCTTGCGCGGGCGCGGTGGCGCGGGCTTCCCGACCGGATTGAAATGGTCGTTCATGCCGAAGGAAAACGATGGTCGGCCGCATTATTTGGTGATTAACGCCGATGAGTCCGAGCCCGGCACCTGCAAGGACCGCGATATTTTGCGCCATGAGCCGCATAAATTGCTCGAAGGCTGCCTGCTGGCAGGTTTCGCGATGGGCGCGCATGCTTGTTATATTTATGTGCGCGGCGAATTTATTCGCGAGCGCGAAGCCGTGCAACGTGCGGTCGATGAAGCCTATGCCGCGGGCCTATTGGGCAAAAACGCCGCTGGCTCGGGTTGGGATTACGATATTTATGTCCACCACGGTGCGGGCGCTTATATTTGTGGCGAAGAAACCGCGCTGATTGAAAGCCTCGAAGGCAAAAAAGGTCAGCCGCGCTTGAAGCCACCTTTTCCCGCCAATATGGGCCTCTATGGCTGCCCAACGACCGTGAACAATGTGGAGAGCATTGCCGTGGCCCCGACGATTTGTCGTCGCGGTGGCGGTTGGTTTTCGGGTCTCGGGCGCGATGGCAATACGGGCACCAAGCTGTTTTGTATTTCTGGCCACGTCAACAATCCGTGCAATGTCGAAGAAGAAATGGGCATTCCGTTGAAAGAGCTGATTGAAAAACACGCAGGCGGCGTTCGCGGCGGTTGGGACAATTTGCTGGCGGTTATTCCGGGCGGGTCTTCGGTTCCGCTTTTGCCAAAAGAGATTTGCGACACGGTGTTGATGGATTTCGACAGCCTGAAAGAAGTGCAGTCGGGTTTGGGTACGGCGGCCGTGATTGTGATGGATAAATCGACCGACATCATTAAGGCGATCGCGCGCATTTCGCATTTTTACAAACACGAAAGCTGCGGCCAATGCACACCGTGCCGGGAAGGCACGGGCTGGATGTGGCGCGTGTTGGAACGCATGGCGGCTGGCGAAGCGCAGGTCAAAGAAATTGACATGCTGCTGCAAGTGACCAAACAAATTGAAGGGCACACAATTTGCGCGCTCGGCGATGCGGCGGCTTGGCCTGTGCAAGGGCTTATCCGGCATTTCCGTCCGCTCATCGAAGAGCGTTTAACGCGCGGGCCCGGACACCAGGAGGCAGCTGAATAATGAGCGATCAGGTAAATCTTACGGTCGATGGCATCCGTGTTTCTGTGGCGCCTGGAACAACAATTTTGCAGGCGTGCGAAGAAGCGGGCGCTGAAATTCCGCGCTTTTGCTATCACGAACGCCTCTCGGTCGCTGGCAATTGCCGCATGTGTTTGGTGGAAGTCGAAAAAGCGCCCAAGCCCGTCGCGAGCTGTGCGATGCCTGTGGCCCCCGACATGGTGGTCAGCACGAAATCGGACAGCGTTAAAGCCGCGCGCGAAGGCGTGATGGAATTTTTGCTGATCAACCACCCGCTCGATTGCCCAATTTGCGACCAAGGCGGCGAATGCGACCTGCAAGACCAAGCCCTCGGCTTTGGCGGGGATGCCAGCCGCTTTGCCGATAATAAACGCGCTGTAGAAAACAAACATATGGGGCCCCTCGTTAGCACCATTATGACGCGTTGCATCCATTGCACCCGGTGCGTGCGCTTTGCCCAAGAAGTGGCAGGCGTGCCAGAAATTGGCGCCATCGGCCGCGGCGAAGACATGGAAATCACCACTTATTTAGAAGCCTCGCTGGACAGCGAAATGTCGGGCAATGTCATCGACCTTTGCCCCGTCGGCGCGCTGACGTCGCGCCCATACGCGTTTACCGCGCGTCCGTGGGAGCTGAAGAAAACCGAAACCATCGATGTGATGGATGCGGTGGGCAGCAATATTCGCGTCGATATGCGCGGCCGCGAAGCGATGCGGATTATGCCGCGCAACCATGATGATGTGAACGAAGAATGGCTGTCCGATAAGTCTCGGTTTGTCTGGGATGGCTTGAACACCCAGCGTCTCGACCGTCCTTATGTGCGGGCCAGAAAAAACCTCACCCCGGCCAGTTGGGACGATGCGTTTGCGCTGATTGCCAAAAAACTGGCCGGCAAAGGCGCTAAAACAGCGGCCATTGCCGGCGATTTGGTTTGCGGCGAAGGCCAATTTGCCTTGAAAGCGCTGATGGATAAGCTGGAAAGCCCGCATGTGGATTGTCGCCAAGATGGAGCCAAACTCTCGGGCCCGCGTGGTAATTATATTTTCAACACCAGCATCGCCGGCATCGAAGACGCCGACGCGCTCTTGCTTATCGGCACCAACCCCCGCCTAGAAGCGCCGGTTTTGAACGCGCGTATTCGCAAGCGCTATCTGATGGGTGATTTCCCCATCGCCACTATTGGCGCACCGGTTGAGCTGACTTATGAAGCCGAGACCCTTGGCGCAGGCCCCGATACATTGGCCGAGCTTGTGGCGGGCAAACATGGTTTCAGTGACGTTTTGGCGAAAGCGAAACGTCCGATGATTATTGTCGGCCAAGGGGCGCTCACGCGTGCCGATGGCGATGCGGTTTTGGCGGCAGCGATTGAGCTGGCCGAGAAATCCTCGGCGATTTCTGACACATGGAATGGCTTCAACGTGCTGCACACAGCCGCCGCCCGTGTGGCCGGCCTTGACCTTGGCCTCCTGCCAGGCGAGGGCGGGCTGGATGTCGCTGGCATTCAAGACGCGGCGCAAAGCGGGGACGTGGAAACCGTTATTTTATACGGCGCCGATGAAATTGCTGGCGCGTCGCTGGGCGATGCTTTTGTGATTTATATCGGCAGTCATGGCGACCGCGGCGCACACCGCGCAGATGTCATTCTGCCAGCCGCCGCCTATACCGAGAAACAAGCAATTTATGTGAACACCGAAGGGCGTGTGCAAATGACCGAGCCCGCGGCAACCCCGCCTGGCGAAGCGCGCGAAGATTGGAAAATCTTCCGGGCGCTATCAGAAGTTCTGGGTCTGACGTTGCCATTTGATAATTTGGCTGAGGTGCGCCGTGCGATGTTTGAAGTGGCACCGCATTTTGCCCAAATCGATGGCCTAAGCGAGAGCGCCGCCCCGAAGGCACCCGCGGCTCAGAAAATGGCAAAAGCGGCCTTTGATTACAGCGTGACGGATTTCTATTTCACCAACCCCATAGCCCGCGCCTCGGCCACAATGGCCGATTGTGCCAAGGCCAAGCAGCAACGCGATGGCGAAATCGAAGGGACTGGCACCCATGGATAGCGCCTTTTTCGATAGCTATATTTGGCCAGCCCTTGTGGTGACGCTGCACTCTTTGGCGGTTATTTTGGCGCTTTTGGTGTCTTTGGCTTTTTTCATGCTGGCCGACCGTAAAATTTGGGCAGCAGCGCAATTGCGCAAAGGCCCAACCGTGGTTGGCCCCTTCGGCTTGCTGCAAAGTTTTGCTGATATTGCCAAATATCTGTTCAAAGAAATTATCATTCCCACCACGGCCAATAAGCCGGTGTTCTTACTGGCGCCATTCGTGACCATGTTCTTGGCGCTGAGTGCTTGGGCCGTCATTCCGGTCAATGAAGGCTGGGCGGTAGCCGATATTAATGTCGGAATTTTGTATATTTTCGCGATTTCCTCGCTCGGCGTCTACGGCGTGATCATGGGCGGGTGGGCTTCCAACTCCAAATATCCGTTTCTGGGGGCGCTGCGCTCGGCGGCACAAATGGTTTCTTACGAGGTTTCCATTGGCTTGGTTATCATTACGGTCTTGCTCTGCGTCGGTTCGTTGAATTTGACGGATATCGTCTTGGCACAAAAAACTGTTTGGTTTGCCGTGCCTTTATTCCCCATGTTTGTGGTGTTTTTCGTCTCGGCCTTGGCGGAGACCAATCGTCCGCCTTTTGATTTGCCCGAAGCGGAAAGTGAATTGGTCTCGGGCTTTATGACCGAATATTCGTCGACGCCTTATGTGGTATTCATGATTGGCGAATTGGCCAATATCGTTTTGATGTGCGCCATGATGACTATTTTGTTTCTGGGTGGCTGGTTGCCGCCGGTCGACATTGCGCCGTTTAATTGGGTGCCGGGGCCGGTTTGGTTCATCCTGAAAATGGGCTTCATGTTCTTCATGTTCGCCATGATGAAAGTAATCGTGCCGCGCTATCGCTATGACCAATTGATGCGTTTGGGCTGGAAAGTGTTTCTGCCTATTTCGTTGATTTATGTCGTTTTGGTGGCGGGTTTCTTGCAATATTTTGATATGGCTTCTTAAGGGTTTTTGCTATGGCTTGGTTAGACCGCACAGCTCGCAGTTTGTTTCTGATAGAATTCGTCTCGGCGTTTCGTTTGGCGCTTGGCTATTTTTTCGGCAAAAAAGCGACCATTAATTATCCGCACGAAAAGGGCCCTTTGAGCCCACGCTTTCGCGGCGAACACGCGTTGCGTCGGTACCCGAATGGGCAAGAACGTTGCATCGCTTGCAAACTTTGCGAAGCCATTTGCCCGGCCCAAGCCATCACCATTGAGGCGGGCCCGCGCAACAATGACGGCACGCGCCGCACCGTGCGCTATGACATCGATATGGTGAAATGTATTTATTGCGGTTTCTGCCAAGAGGCGTGTCCAGTGGACGCGATTGTGGAAGGGCCAAACTTTGAGTTTGCAACCGAAACCCGCGAAGAGCTTGTCTATGACAAAGCCAAATTGCTGACCAATGGCGATCGTTGGGAAGTGGAAATTGCAAAGAATATCGAGCTAGACGCTCCTTACCGGTAGAAATCATATGACGCTTACATCTCTCGCCTTTTATCTGTTTGCCTCGGTTTCCGTGGCCAGTGCCTTTATGGTCATTGCCGCGCGCAACCCGGTCTATTCGGTGCTGTTCCTCATTCTCACCTTCTTCAACTCGGCCGGCCTATTTGTTTTGCTGGGGGCTGAGTTCCTCGCGCTTATTTTGGTCGTGGTCTATGTGGGCGCCGTGGCGGTTTTGTTTTTGTTCGTCGTGATGATGCTGGACATCGACTTTGCTGAGCTGAACGAAGGGTTTTTGCAATATATGCCCATTGGCGCGACCGTCGGCTTGATTTTGCTGCTAGAGCTATTGCTGGTATTTGGCGCATCGTCGACCCTGGTCGACAAAGGCCAATTGCCCAGTGCAACGCCTGAAGGCATGACCAATGCCGAAGCTTTGGGCCGTGTGCTGTATACAGACTTCATTTTCTTGTTCCAAACCGCGGGCGCTATTTTGCTGGTCGCGATGATTGGCGCCATCGTTTTGACCTTGGTGAAATCGAACAATCCAAAACGCCAAGACATCGCCAAACAGAACGCGCGCACGCGCGAAGATGGTGTTGAGCTGGTGGATATTAAACCTGGGGAAGGTATTTAGGACCGATGATTGGACTGACACATTATCTTACGCTGGCGGCCATATTGTTTACCATTGGCGTGTTCGGCATTTTCCTGAACCGGAAAAACGTCATTATTATTCTCATGTCGATTGAGCTGATGCTCTTGGCGGTGAATATCAACCTTGTGGCTTTCTCGGCCTATCTCGGCGATTTAGTGGGGCAGGTTTTTGCGCTCCTCGTGCTGACGGTGGCTGCTGGCGAGGCCGCGATTGGGCTCGCCATTCTTGTTGTTTATTTCCGTAATCGTGGCGGCATCGCAATTGAAGATGTCAGTCAGATGAAAGGCTAACCCATGTATCAGGCGATTGTCTTTTTCCCGCTCCTCGGAGCGCTTATTGCGGGTTTGTTCGGCCGGGTTATCGGCCACCGGAACTCTGAATATATCACCACAGGGCTGCTGATTGTCTCGGCGCTTTTGTCTTGCGTGGCTTTTGTCGATGTTGGACTGAACGGAAACGCCAGCAAAATTCTTGTTCTAAGCTGGTTGCAATCTGGCAGCCTGTCGATTGACTGGACCTTGCGTATCGATACGCTCACCGTGGTGATGCTGGTTGTCGTGACGGGGGTTTCCTCGCTCGTGCATGTCTATTCCATCGGCTATATGAGCCATGATGAGCATCGCGCTCGGTTCTTTGCCTACCTCTCTCTCTTCACCTTCATGATGTTGATGCTGGTAACCGCCGACAACTTCTTGCAGCTGTTCTTCGGCTGGGAAGGCGTGGGGCTGGCGTCTTATTTGCTCATTGGCTTCTGGTTCAAAAAAGCCTCGGCCAATGCCGCTGCCATGAAAGCCTTTGTGGTCAATCGGGTAGGGGACTTTGGTCTCATCCTCGGCATGTCGGCGATTTATTATTCGGTCGGCTCTTTGCAATTTGACGAAGTTTTTGCCGCAGCTGGCGCTTTGGCCGATGGCAAATTTGATTTCCTCGGCATGACATTGCCCGCCCTGACAACGATTTGTCTGTTGCTGTTCATGGGTGCCATGGGTAAATCGGCGCAATTCTTGCTGCACACATGGCTGCCAGACGCGATGGAAGGTCCAACCCCTGTGTCGGCGCTCATTCATGCCGCGACCATGGTAACCGCGGGCGTGTTCCTTGTGGCGCGCTGTTCGCCTTTGTTCGAGCTGTCGCAAACGGCGCTGAATGTGGTGATTGTCATTGGCGCAATCACCGCGTTTTTTGCCGCCACCGTAGGTTTGGTGCAAAATGATATTAAGCGGGTGATTGCTTATTCCACCTGTTCGCAGCTCGGCTATATGTTTGTCGGCCTTGGCATTGGCGCTTATCAAGCGGCGATGTTCCATTTGTTCACCCATGCGTTTTTCAAAGCGCTGCTGTTTTTAGGTGCCGGCTCGGTTATTCACGCGATGGGCGATGAGCAAGATATGCGCAAAATGGGTGGCCTTCGCCAGCTCATTCCAGCCACGTTCTTGATGATGTTCATTGGCACCATTGCGCTGACGGGCTTTCCGCTTACGGCCGGTTATTTCTCTAAAGACGCGATCATCGAAGGGGCTTTTGCCGCCCAAGCAGGCCCCCATATGTTTGCCTTTGCCATGCTTATCATCGCGGCGTTTTTCACCTCGTTTTATAGCTGGCGCCTGATGTTCTTAACGTTCTTTGGCGCGCCGCGCTGCTCTAACGACACATTAAGCCATGTGCATGAAAGCCCACCGGTTATGTTGGTGCCGCTGATTGTCTTGGCCTTTGGGGCTTTGGTTGCAGGTTTTGCTTTCTCCGGATTGTTTATCGGCGATACGCAAAATGCTTTCTGGAGCGGCACGATTTTCACCTCTGCGGATAATCATGTGCTGCACGACCTGCACAATGTGCCGGGTTGGGTGAAACTATCGCCGCTGGTGATGATGCTTTCGGGCTTTGTTTTGGCTTATATTATGTATATCCGCTATCCAAAATGGCCTGGCGAAATTGCCGAGCAGCACGACCTCATTTACAAATTTCTGCTCAACAAATGGTATTTCGACGAAATTTACGACTTCCTCTTCGTGCGTCCAGCCAAATGGATTGCGCGGGTTCTTTGGAAGGGTGGCGATGGCGCCATTATTGATGGCTTGGGGCCGGATGGCATTGCGTCGAGCGTGATGCGCATTACGCGCCGTGTTGTCGGTCTGCAAACGGGTTTTGTTTATCATTATGCTTTCGTCATGTTGCTGGGTGTTGCCAGTTTCGTGACCTGGCTGATGCTGACGGCGCAATAGGGAAGATATAGGAATACGCATATGATTGACTGGCCGCTTCTCTCGACCCTCACATTTTTACCGCTGCTCGGCGCTTTGTTCATCTTATTGGTGCGCGGCGACGAGGAAACAGTCGCGGCAAACTCTCGTGCTGTGGCGCTTTGGACCACAGTGGTGACTTTGCTACTCAGTATCTTCATGGTCACGCGCTTTGATGGCAGCGAGGCAGGCTTTCAATTCGTCGAGCGCGCGCAATGGCTAGCCCCCGGCATTGATTACGCCATGGGTGTCGATGGCATTTCGGTGCTTTTTGTGGTGCTTACCGCCGCCCTGATGCCGATTTGTATATTGGCGAGCTGGGTCTCGGTGAAAACCCGTGTGCGCGAATATATGCTGGCTTTCTTGGTGCTGGAAACGCTGATGATTGGCGTCTTCTGCTCCATGGATATCATCCTTTTCTATCTATTCTTTGAAGCAGGTCTCATTCCGATGTTCCTTATCATCGGCATTTGGGGCGGCGCACGCCGCATTTATGCGAGCTTTAAATTCTTCCTCTACACATTGGTCGGCTCGGTGCTGATGCTTTTGGCCATTTTGTATATGTATTGGCAGACGGGCACGACGTTCATTCCTGATTTGGCGGCGCATGGTTTTGATGCCGATGTGCAGACATGGCTATGGCTCGCGTTCTTCGCAAGCTTTGCGGTTAAAATGCCTATGTGGCCCGTGCATACTTGGTTGCCAGACGCGCACGTGGAAGCGCCAACAGCAGGCTCGGTTATTCTGGCGGGCGTCTTGTTGAAAATGGGCGGCTACGGGTTCTTGCGTTTCTCTTTGCCAATGTTTCCCATCGCTTCGGATCTGTTCTCGCCGATGGTATTGGCGTTGAGCGCGATTGCCATTGTGTACACCTCGCTTGTGGCTTTTGCCCAAGAGGACATGAAAAAGCTCATCGCTTATTCTTCGGTCGCGCATATGGGCTTTGTGACCATGGGGATTTTCTCTGCCACCATGCAAGGCGTGCAAGGGGCGGTGTTCCAAATGCTTTCGCATGGTTGGATTTCGGGCGCTTTGTTCCTCTGCGTGGGCGTGGTCTATGACCGCATGCATACGCGCGAGATTGCGGCCTATGGCGGCTTGGCCAATCGGATGCCGATTTTTGCCACGGTGTTCTTGCTGTTCACCATGGCCAATGTCGGCTTGCCCGGCACCTCTGGTTTTGTCGGCGAGTTCTTGACGATTATCGGCACGTTCCAAGTCAGCACATGGACGGCATTATTTGCTGCCAGTGGGGTTATTTTCTCGGCGGTCTACGCGCTATCGCTGTATCGTCGTGTCAGCCTTGGCCGCATCGAGCACGAGGGCTTGCAACAAATCGCAGACATGGATCGGCGCGAGATATTCATCATCGCGCCTCTGGTGATTGCAACCATACTATTTGGCTTCTGGCCGATGCCCATTCTAGAGCTAACCGCGCCGTCGATTGAGGCGCTTGTGTCTGGGTATCAAGAAGCCTTGGCCAATCATTATTCTGGCCTCGAATTGCAGGCGGTGGAGTAAGACAATGACAACACAATTTATGAACGACATTTTGCTTATTCTTCCCGAACTCGTGCTGTTTATCGGCGCTTTGGGGCTGTTGATGGTAGGCGCTTTTTCCGAAAAAGATGCGACCCGCACGGTTGATTATGGCGCCGTGGGGCTGTTGGCTTTGGCAGGGGTTTTGGCGGCGGGCTATTCGTCGGATGCGACGGCTTATGCGTTTAACAAATCTTTCGTCATGGATAGTTTTGCCTCGCTGATGAAAGTGCTGACCTTTGCCGCAACGGCTGTGGCGATTATTATGTCGCAACGTTTTTTGCGGCGCGAAAAACTGGCTCGTTTTGAATACTCCATCCTGCTGGTTCTCTCGGCCACCGGCATGGGGCTGATGATTTCAGCCAATGATTTAATCTCGCTCTATATGGGCATCGAACTGCAAAGCCTGGCGCTTTATGTGGTGGCGGCCATCAACCGCGATAGCCTGCGCTCGACCGAAGCCGGGCTGAAATATTTCGTCCTTGGCGCGCTCTCCTCGGGCATGTTGCTCTATGGCGCTTCGCTGATTTACGGCTTTTCGGGTTCGACCAATTTCAACGAAATAGCCTTGGCCTTCCAACCTGAAGACGGCATTTTGCCGATGGCGCAAGTCATTGGTCTGGTATTCTTAATGGCGGGGCTGGCGTTTAAAATATCTGCCGTGCCGTTTCATATGTGGACGCCCGATGTATACGAAGGGGCGCCCACGTCTGTGACAGCTTTCTTTGCGGCGGCTCCAAAACTGGCAGGCATGGCGATTTTCCTTCGCGTTATGATGACCGGATTTGGGGACGCTATGGTTGCGTGGCAGCAGATTATCATTCTTATTTCCATCGCCAGCATGGCGCTGGGTGCTTTTGCGGCCATTGGCCAGCAAAACATCAAACGCCTGATGGCTTATTCGTCTATCGGCCATATGGGCTTCGCGCTTGTGGGCTTTGCCGCTGTTTCGCCGGCTGGGGTTTCCAGTGTCATTCTTTACATGGCGCTTTATGCGGTGATGACGCTGGGCACTTTCGCCTGCATCCTGTCGATGCGCCGCGATAGTGGGCCGGTTGAAAAAATCGAAGATTTGGCGGGGCTGAGCCAAACGCGTCCGTTTATGGCGGGTTGCTTGGCTATCCTCATGTTCTCGCTGGCCGGCATTCCGCCGATGGCTGGCTTCTTTGGTAAATTATTCGTCTTCCGCGCCGCCATTGATGCGGGTCTGTATAGCTTGTCTATTCTTGGCGTTTTGGCCAGTGTGGTGGGCGCGTATTATTATTTGCGGATTGTCAAAATCATGTACCTCGATGCGCCGACAGACGATGTAAATGAACCGATGCCGCGCGAGCTATCTATTCTGGCTGGCGTGATGACGGCTTTCACTTTGTTGTTCTTCTTGTATCCAGCGCCGTTAATTGAGCTGTCCAATATGGCCGGCGCGGCGCTAACCCAAGGGGCCAATTTGGGCCAGGCGGGCCTTGAGGCTGCGAAGGGCATTTCACCGCGGTGATAAGCCTTCCAGACGGATATCATTGGCTCCACCTACCAGAGGTGGATAGCACCAATGAAGAAGCCCGGCGCATGGCGGCACAAAACAGCCTTAGGCCCACTTGGATCGTCGCCGATGTGCAAACGGCAGGTCGCGGTCGCCGCGGCCGCGTTTGGGATAGTCCGACGGGCAATCTGATGACCACTCTTTATTTGCCAGGCGCCCCCGAGCCAAAACAAGCGGGCCAATTGGCCTTTGTGGCAGGCTTGGCCTTAGAAGCGACCGTGCGCCATTTCATCGGTGCGCCATCGCCCGAGCGCGCCCGCGTCAGTTTGAAGTGGCCCAATGATGTGCTGATTGATGGCAAAAAAGCCTCAGGCATTTTATTGGAAAGCACGCAGCAAGATAAACACCGCCGCTGGTTGGCTATCGGGCTAGGGCTTAATTTGGCCTCGCATCCAGACGATACGCCGTATCCAGCCACCAATCTTTCGGCCTACACAAGCCAAGCGCCAAGTAATTTGGAGGCTTTGGAGGTTTTGGCTGCGGCTTTCGAGCGGGTTTATCAGCAATGGAAAATGGGCGGCTTTGCTCCGGTTTTGCAAAGCTGGCGCGGCGTGGCGCATGGCATCGGTGGCCCGCTGGTGGCGCGACTGGAAAACCAAGAGATTAAGGGTATCTTTATAGATATCGACGAGAAGGGCGCGTTGCTGCTGCAAGATGAAGCGGGCGGGACGCAAGCAATTGATGCAGGGGATGTTTTCTTCCCTGAGAATGGATAAAATGGCTGAGCAGAACAGCGAATTAGTATTTCTCCCCCTTGGGGGAACTGGCGAGATTGGCATGAATTGCAATCTCTATGGCTATGGCCCGCGCGGAGACCGTGACTGGCTGATGGTCGACCTTGGGGTTACGTTTGGCGGCGCCTATGAGCCAGGCGTAGATCTCATCACGGCCGATATCGAGTTTATCGAGCAACGCAAAGATCGCCTTTTAGGCATCTTGCTGACGCATGGCCATGAAGACCATATTGGCGCCGTGGCGCATCTTTGGCACCGGCTGAAGTGTCCGCTCTATGCCACGCCGTTTACGGCTGAATTGGTGAAAGGCAAATTGTCTGAACGCGGTATTCTCGATGAGGTTGAGCTGAACATTATCGACACCGACGCGCATTTGGAACTGGGGCCTTTCTCCCTCGATTATATCTGTCTGACCCATTCGATTGCCGAGCCGAGCGCGATTGCCATTGAAGTGGGCGGCTATCGGGCGTTGCATACGGGCGATTGGAAAATTGACCCAGACCCCGTGATTGGCCGACTGACCGAAGTCGATCGCTTAAAAGCGCTAGGCGATAAGGGTATTGATGCGATTATTTGCGATAGCACCAATGTGCTGTCGCCTGGGCGCTCGGGTTCGGAAGCCGATGTGGCAAAAAACCTGCTGGAAGCCGTGGCCGATAGCCCCGGTCGGGTGGTGATTACGACCTTTGCTTCTAATGTGGCGCGGATGACGAGTATCGCCGACGTGGCCGTGAAATCGGGTCGCCATTTATGTCTGGCAGGTCGCGGCATGCATAAGATTTATCAAGCGGCGCGCAAAACCGGGTATATGACGCAATTCCCCGAGCTCATTGAAGATAAAGATGCGGGCTATTTGCCGCCCGATAAATTGCTGTTGTGCTGCACTGGCAGCCAAGGCGAGGCCAATGCAGCGCTGGGGCGGATGGCCAATGGGCATCATCCCCACCTCACGCTGGAGGCAGGCGACCGGGTTATTTTCTCCTCGAAAATGATACCGGGAAATGAAAAAGAAATTCTCTCGCTGCAAAATAAATTGGCGCAATTGGATGTGGAAATTGTCACCCCCAATGGCACAGACATCCATGTGTCGGGCCATCCGTGCCGCGATGAGCTGGCTGATATGTATAGCTGGGCGCGCCCGCGTGCCGCCCTGCCTGTGCATGGCGAACACCGCCATCTCATCGCCCATGCGGCCCTAGCTAAAGAGTTGGGCGTGCCCGAGCCATTGCGCATTCACAATGGCGATTTGGTCCGCATCGCACCGGGCCCCACCGAGGTGATTAACGTGGTGCCAACGGGACGCTTGTATTTGGATGGCTCGGTATTGACCAGCGGCAAACATTTAGCCACCCGCGATCGGCGTAAATTGTCGGAGACGGGCGTGGTCTTTGTGGCGGTGCCGATTGACCAAGCCAATCGTTTGGCGGGGCGCTTTGAGGTTTCTATCGCGGGCCTGCCAGAAGATGATGGTATGGTGAAAATGGTCGATTGGGCCTTGGATGCCGTAGAGCGGGCCATCCCGTCGAGCGGTAAGTTGACGCCGGAGCGGGCCGAGAATGACATTCGCATTGGTGTTCGCCGCGAGATGGCGCGTCGCTGGGGCAAGAAGCCGATGGTGCTGGTTAGCTTTATTGAGGTCTAGGGAGACACGAGATGATTAAAGTAGGGTTTATTTTTGGAGCGGCGATTTACGGTATCGTTTGGTTTTTAACGCTGTTTATGGTTCTGCCGTTCGGCGTGGTGTCGCAATCGGAATCGGGAGAAGTGGTGCCAGGCTCTGACGGGGGAGCCCCTTCGCAGCCGCGTATCGGGCGCAAGCTCTTGGTCACCACTTTGGTGTCATCGGTGCTTTATGCTGGCATTTATTGGCTGCTAACCAGTGGCGCTTTGGCCAATGCGGATATTCCGTTTTTGCCAGATTTTCGCAGCGGTAAATAGAGCGGTAAATAGAGCGGGATATAAAAGCGGGACATAAAAAAGCGAGGTCTTCGATTTGCATCTCCGACCTCGCTATCTATGTGCTTCGAGCAAGCTCGAAAGGTTCCTCCCAAAACCCGAGAACCAGAGGTCCTCATCCACCGAAAAAAGCTAGCTTTATTCCCACGGGCTGTCATCTTTTATTTGCGCCTTTGGCGTTTTTCTTTTGCCGCTCCCGTGACATTTGCTTGCGCCAAAAACCCCTCATGTTATGACTTGGTTTAAGTTTTAGCAGGTAAGGAACTCCGCATCATGTCACTCATTAACCAGTCCAATCGGATGTCGAATTATTTTTTGCCGACCCTCAAAGAGACGCCCTCGGAAGCCCAGATTGTATCGCATCGCTTGATGTTGCGGGCGGGCATGGTGCGCCAGAGTGCGGCGGGCATTTATAGCTGGTTACCGCTGGGTCTGCGGGCTTTGCGCAAAATCGAAGCCATCGTGCGCGACGAGCAAGCCAAGGCGGGCGCGATTGAGATGCTCATGCCGACTTTGCAGTCGGCGGATATCTGGCGCGAGTCCGGCCGCTATGAAGATTACGGCAAAGAAATGCTGCGCATCACCGATCGCCATGGCCGCGACTTGCTTTACGGGCCGACCAATGAAGAATTGATTACGCAGATTTTCCGCGACAATGTGGTGAGCTATAAAGACTTGCCGAAAAACCTCTATCACATTCAGTGGAAATTCCGCGATGAGATACGCCCGCGTTTCGGTGTTATGCGGGGCCGCGAATTTTTGATGAAAGACGGCTATAGTTTCGATATCGACGAGGCTTCGGCGCGCACGTCTTATTATAAAATGTTCATCGCTTATTTGCGCAGCTTCCGCCGTATGGGGCTAAAGGCCATGCCAGTGGCGGCCGATACGGGCCCGATTGGCGGCGAGTTGAGCCATGAGTTCATCATTTTGGCCGAGACCGGCGAGTCGGAGATTTTCTGCCATAGCGATATCCTGGATTTGCCCGTGCCGGAGGCCGATTACGACGGCGACTTGGCGCCGATCATGGAGAGCTTCACGCAATATTATGCGCGCTCCGACGAAATGCACGATGGCGCGATGTTTGGCGAGCAAGTGCCCGCCGATAAACAGCTCACGGCGCGCGGCATTGAGGTCGGGCATATTTTCTACTTCGGGCAAAAATATTCCACCGCGATGAATGCCCAAGTGGCAGGCCCCGATGGCAAAGATACGGCCGTTCATAGTGGCTCTTATGGCATTGGCGTGTCGCGTTTGGTTGGCGGCATTATTGAGGCCAGCCATGATGACGATGGCATTATTTGGCCTTGGGCCGTGGCGCCGTTTCATGTGGGGCTGATTAATCTGAAGCCGGGCCATGAAGGTTGCGACGCCATGTGCGAGACCCTGTTCGAAACCTTGTCACAAAACGGCCTTGATGTTCTCTATGATGATAGAGACGATCGGGCAGGGGCGAAGTTCTCGACGATGGATTTAATTGGTCTGCCTTGGCAGGCGGTAATTGGCCCACGCGGCGCGGAGGGTGGCGAAGTAGAGATTAAGAACCGAGCCACCGGAGAGAAACATGTTTTGGCGCTGGACGCTGCGATTGCTTTATTGTCATCGCCGCCAGAAAACGCCAAGTAGACCGGAAGTGGGAAGTAGGATGTCGGCATGACGCGAGCTTTTGGCGCTCTAGAATGGCAAATTGCTGGCCGCTATCTGCGCTCGCGCCGACGCGAGAGCTTTATCTCAGTAATCGCCGGTATTTCCTTTTTGGGCATCATGCTGGGTGTGGCGACCTTGATTGTCGTCATGGCTGTGATGACCGGCTTTCGCGCGGATTTGCTCGACCGTATTCTGGGCGTCAATGGCCATGCCACCGTTCGGGCCTATCAAACCGAATTTAGCGATCGCGATGCTCTGGTGAAAAAGCTCGAAGTCGCCGATGGGGTGGTGTTCACCACGCCCTTGGTCGATGGCCAAGCCATGTTGTCATCTGGCTCAGCCGTGCGCGGGGTTTTGGTGCGCGGGCTGCCGCTGGAGAAGTTGAAACAATTGCCGAGCCTACAGGGCAATATTGTCGATGGGTCGCTGGATGATTTGACCGGAACCAATACGATTGCCATGGGGGTTCGGTTGGCCGAGCGACATGGCTTTAAAATTGGGGACCGCGTATCGCTTATCTCGCCACGCGGCACGATTACGCCCTTTGGCACGGCGCCTCGGTTGAAACAGTTTAAATTGGCGGCGATTTTCCGCATCGGCCTATCCGAATATGATTTGAATTTCACCTTCATGCCTATCGGCTCCGCCGCGGCGTTTTTTGGCCTCAGTGAAAACCAGGGCGCCATTGATATCGTGCTAGATGACCCAGATAGCATCGACCAACGCGCGCCCGAATTGCGTGCCTTGGCAGGCGAGGGGCATTATCTGGTCGATTGGAAGCAGAGCAATAGCACATTGGCAGGGGCGCTAGAGGTTGAGCGCAATGTCATGTTTATGATTTTGACGATGATTTTGCTGGTCGCGGCGCTGAATATTATTTCCGGTCTGGTCATGTTGGTGCGCGATAAGGGCCGAGATATCGCTGTTATGCGCTCGATGGGCGCGTCACGCGGGCTTATCTTGCGGGTGTTTTTCATCACCGGTGCCAGTATTGGTGTTTTGGGCACGATTGCCGGCGTTGGTTTGGGCACGTTGTTTTGCGCCTATATTGAAGAAATTCGCCAATTCCTGATTTGGTCGACGGGGGCAAATTTGTTTCCTGCCGAAGTGTATTTCTTGGAACGCATGCCGGCGCTTATTCTGCCCAGCGATTTGCTGCAAGTCACCGGTATGGCGCTGACCCTGTCTTTCTTGTCGACGCTCTATCCTGCCTGGCGCGCGGCCTCGATGGAACCTGTGGAGGCGCTTCGCAATGAGTAGTCACTTCGCCCTATCCGACATCCACCAACGCTTTCAGCAGGGCGCGCGAGCTTTGCATGTGCTGCAAGGCGCCTCGCTTGAGATTGCGCAAGGCGAAGTGGTGGCGCTTGTGGGCCCCAGTGGCTCGGGTAAATCGAGCCTTTTGCATATTGCCGGCCTGATGGAAAAGCCAGAGCAGGGCAGCATTACCTTGAAGGGGCAAGTGGTCACCGATGCCGAGGACAAAGCGCGCACCGAGCTGCGCCGCGCCCATATCGGCTTCGTTTATCAGTTTCATAACCTGTTGCCCGAGTTTACCGCGCTGGAGAACGTCGCTATGCCGGCTCGTTTGGCAGGGGACAGTAAATCCGAAGCTGCCAGCAAAGCAGCGGCTTTGATTGATAAGCTGGGATTGAGCGATCGGGCTAGCCATTTGCCGTCGCAACTTTCCGGTGGCGAGCAACAACGCGTTGCCATCGCCCGCGCCCTGACCAATACGCCCGCGCTTGTGTTGGCCGATGAGCCGACGGGCAGTCTCGATGGCGCGGCTGGCGATAAAGTTGCGGACCTTCTGCTCAGCGAAGCGCGCGCACAAGGCAGCTCGGTTTTGCTGGCCACCCATGATATGGACTTGGCCGCCAGGGCCGACCGGATTGTGGGATTGCGCGACGGGCTGATCGTTACTCTCTAGTTTCCTCTTTTTAAAAACCCTAGAAGTCTGAGGCTGAATGCCCTTTTTAGATAGGGGTTGACAAAAGAACAAAAAGTGAACATTATAGCTTCAAAGAGGAGATTGATAATGACTAATATAATCGAAGATATTCTGAGCGTTTGCACTTTGCTGGCCATGGGCACAGCGATTGTTATGTGGGGGTCTATTGGCCAAGCTCTGGCCAGCTAATAATTATCCCCTTTAATTTGCGCTGAGCTGGCGCTCCTTTGCTGACAGGAGCGATGCTTGCGCTAAACTAATAGACGTCCGAGTGATTCCACATAGCCTGTGGTTTTGTGTCGGGCGTTTATTTGTTGTGGCCGAAGTGGGTAGGCTTATTTCTGTAGGCGTAAATGTCAGTAGAATCCCATCCCTCCATATCGGCACACGACCCATTAAAAGAAGGCGGCTTGGTAGAGCTTATGCGTCCTAAATTCATTCATTTGCGCACGCATAGCGCCTATTCCCTGCTGGAGGGCGCGCTGCCGGTTAAAACCCTTACGCAGACCGCCATGGCCGCGCGCATGCCGGCGCTGGCTGTGACCGATCGCAACAATCTATTTGGCGCGCTAGAATTTGCCGAAACTGCCACCGCTTTGGGTTTGCAGCCCATCATCGGTGCCACTTTGCGGGTACGCGACGGCGAAGAAGATGAGGGCGACATCGCGTTGCTGGTCAAAAACCGGGCGGGCTATGATAATTTAATGGCGCTGATTAGCGCGGCGCATCTGCAAGACGAAGGCAAGCTGGGCCCTGGCGTAGAGGAGACCCTTATGGCGCGCCATGCCGAAGGATTGATATGCCTGACAGGTGGCCCCGATGGCCCCCTCGATAAGCTGCTGGCCAGCAATCGAAAAGATAAGGCAAAAAATAAATTATTGAACTATATCAATATCTTTAAAGATAATCTTTATGTAGAACTTCAACGTTATACAGATACGCTGGACGAAGAGACCGAAGCGGCTCTGGTTGATTTCGCCTATGCGCATGAGCTGCCTTTGGTGGCGACCAATCAGGCTTATTTTGCTTCCGTCGAGGACTATCGCGCCCATGACGCGCTGATTTGTATTGCCGAGGGACGCTATTTAAACGAGAGCGATCGGCGCCGTTTGACGCCGGACCATCGTTTGAAATCGGCCGAGGAAATGTGCGCTTTATTTGCCGACTTGCCAGAAGCTCTGGAAAGCAGCATCGAGATTGCCCAGCGCTGCGCTTTTCGCCCGACCGAGCATCCGCCGATTTTGCCTGTCTTTGCGGAAGGCGATGAGCTGGACGTGCTATCGAAGCAAGCGCATGACGGCTTAACCGAGCGGTTAAAGCAGATTGTGCCGGCCACCGAAGAGGCGAATTACCGCGAGCGTTTGGACTTTGAGCTGAAAGTCATCGGCGACATGGGGTTTCCGGGCTACTTCCTGATTGTGGCGGATTTCATCAAATGGTCGAAATCGCAAAATATCGCGGTAGGCCCAGGCCGGGGGTCGGGCGCGGGCTCGGTGGTAGCTTGGGCTTTAACCATCACAGATTTGGATCCCTTGCGGTTTAACTTGCTGTTCGAGCGGTTTCTCAACCCGGAACGCGTTTCCATGCCAGATTTCGATATCGATTTTTGCCAATCGCGCCGCGATGAGGTGATTACCTATGTCCAGAAAAAATATGGCCGCGATCAAGTCGCGCAAATCATCACCTTCGGGAAGCTGCAAGCGCGTGCGGTGCTGCGCGATGTCGGGCGCGTGTTACAAATGCCTTACGGCCAGATTGACCGCCTGACCAAAATGGTGCCGAATAATCCAGCCAATCCGGTCACCCTATCGGAAGCGATTGAGCAAGAGCCGCGCATGCAGGCCGAGCGCGATAGCGACCCGCAAGTGGCCGAGTTGCTCGAAATTAGCCTGAAGCTCGAAGGTCTGTATCGCCATGCCTCGACCCATGCGGCGGGTGTGGTGATTGGCGACAGGCCGCTGCAAGAATTGGTGGCGCTATATCGCGACCCGAAATCAGACATGCCGGTGACCCAGTTCAATATGAAATGGGTGGAAAAAGCAGGGCTGGTGAAGTTTGACTTTCTCGGCCTCAAAACGCTGACCGTGTTGGAAAAAGCCGTCGAGCTGATTGAGGGCACGGGCACCACGGTGGATATTCACAATCTGCCGCTCGACGATGAAAAGACCTATGAGTTGCTGGGACGTGGCGACACGATTGGCGTGTTCCAATTGGAAAGCTCGGGCATGCGCGATGTGCTGCGCAAAATGCGACCCGATAAATTTGAAGATATTATCGCTCTGGTGGCGCTGTATCGCCCAGGTCCGATGGATAATATTCCCACCTATATCGCTTGTAAAATGGGCGAGCAGGAACCTGATTACATGCACGACAGTCTGAAATCCATATTGGAAGAGACTTACGGCGTGATGATTTACCAAGAGCAAGTGATGCAAATCGCGCAAACCCTGTCGGGCTATTCGCTCGGCGAGGCGGATTTGCTGCGCCGTGCCATGGGCAAGAAAATTCAGGCCGAAATGACCGCGCAAAAAGCCCGTTTCATCGATGGCGCTGTGGAGCTGGAAGTGAACCGCAATCAGGCGGCGCTGATTTTCGACCAAGTCGATAGTTTCGCGGGCTATGGTTTCAACAAAAGCCACGCCGCCGCTTATGCTTTAATTGCCTATCAAACCGCTTGGCTGAAAGCCAATCATCCGGTGGCGTTTTATGCGGCCTCTATGTCGCTTGATTTTGAGCGCACCGAAAAGCTCAATAGCTTTAAACAAGATGCCATCAAACATGACATCACCACCTGCACGCCCGATGTGAACCGCTCGGTGGCGGCTTTTTCGATTGAGGGCGACCAGATTTTTTACGCGCTCGCGGCCATCCGCAATGTCGGCAGTCTGGCCATGCAGGGCGTGGTCGAGGAGCGCATGGCCAACGGTCCGTTTAAAGATGTGTTCGATTTTGCCCGCCGCACGGCAGGCATCGGCCTGAACAAGCGCCTGCTGGAGCATTTAATCGCGGCCGGTGCGCTGGATAGTCTGGAACCCGATAGGGCAAAGCTGATGGGCGGCATCAGTGTTCTGCTAGGCGAGGCGAGCATCGCGCAAAACGAAAAAGAGACCCAACAAGACAACCTCTTTGGCGAGGCCGATGTCAGCGAAAGCGTGGTGCTGCCAGCGGCCCTCGTGCCATGGTCGGCGATCGACCGGCTGACGCATGAGTATAATGCGCTCGGCTTCTTTTTGTCGGGCCATCCGCTAGATGATTATAAAACGCTTTTGAAGCGCGCGCGGGTTGCCAGTTTTGAGGATTTGGAAAGCCGGGTCGAAAAAGAAGTGATGGTGGCGGGCGCGATTACCAAAGTCGAGGAGCGCAAATCAAAAGACAAAGGTAATCCGTATGCTTTTGTCACGCTATCGGACCCAACGGGACAATTTGAAATGATGGCGTTTTCCAAAGCGCTAGATGCCTCGCGCGAGCATATGCAAGTTGGCGCCCTTGTGGTCTCGACCGTAAAAATTGAGCGCGACGATGGGCAATTGCGCCTGCTGATGCAAGGCATGCGTCCCGTCGATGATGTGGCTGCGCACACGGAATCGGGCTTGCGCATTTTTATTGAGAAACCCGAAGCCTGTGCGGGCTTGAAAGCGCGTCTCGAAGATGTCGAGAAGCCACGCCATAAAACCGGCGGGGAGGTGTCTCTGATTTTGATGAGCCCCGAACGCGAGGTGGAGCTGCGCTTGCCGAATAAATATGCCATCAACCCGCGCGTGACCGGAGCCATTAAGGCGGTGCCGGGCGTTTTGCACGTCGAAGAAGTATAAATTTCGCGCCATTTGTAACTTGCGCATAATCGCTTGCCAGACGGGCGATAATTACCTATACCACGCGTATTACTCACGCAGGGAATGTCCTCTCCGGGGCGCTCTTCGTGTCGCACATGGTGTGCGATGACCCCCTGCGGCGGATTAACGAGAGAAAGGAAGGCAACGCTATGGCTCTGCCCGATTACAACATGCGACAACTGCTAGAAGCAGGGGTCCACTTTGGTCACCAAACACACCGTTGGAACCCTAAAATGGCACCGTATATTTTCGGTGGCCGCAATGGTATTCACATTATGGATCTGTCAAAGACAGTTCCGATGCTGCACCAAGCTTTGGTTGCCGTTCAAGATGTTATCGCTTCTGGCGGTCGTATCCTGTTCGTTGGCACCAAGCGTCAGGCGGCCGAGCCGATTGCTCGCCACGCCACACAGTGCGCTCAATATTACATGAACTCTCGTTGGCTCGGCGGCACGCTGACCAACTGGCAAACCATTTCGAAATCCATTAAGCGTCTGCGCGAATTGGAAGCGAAACTCGACGGCGAAGGCGCTGGCGGTTTGACCAAGAAAGAAGTTCTCAACCTCACACGCGAACGCGCCAAACTAGAGCTTGCGCTCGGTGGCATTAAAGACATGGGCGGCGTTCCGGAACTGATGTTCGTGGTCGACACCAATAAAGAAGCCATCGCCATCGCCGAAGCGAAAACGCTGGGTATTCCCGTGATTGCCGTCGTCGATAGCAATTGCGATCCAGACAGCATTGATTTCCCGATTCCGGGCAATGATGATGCCTCGCGCGCGATTGAATTGTATTGCGATTTGATTTCAAAAGCGGTTATTGCCGGTATCGAAGCCAGTAGTTCTGCCTCCGGTATTGATTTGGGCGCGGCCGCTGAGCCGATGGCCGAGCCAGCTTTGGAAGCAGCCCCAGCCGAAACGCCTGCGCCTGTCGAAGAAGCCCCTGTGGCTGCGGAAGCTGTTGCGGAAGCCCCAGCTGCAGAAGGTACGCCAGAAGCGTAACGCGCCTTTATATTTTAGGAGATATCCCCATGAGCAATATTACAGCAAGCATGGTTAAAGAACTGCGCGAAACATCTGGCGCAGGCATGATGGATTGCAAAACGGCTTTGCAAGAAAACGACGGCAATATTGAAGCCGCCGTGGATTGGTTGCGCACGAAGGGCTTGGCCAAAGCGGCTAAAAAAGCCGGTCGTGTGGCCGCCGAAGGTCTGGTTGGCGTGAAATCTAGCGGCACCTCGGGTGCGGTTGTGGAAGTCAATTCGGAAACCGATTTTGTGGCGCGTAATGATACGTTCCAAGGCATGGTCAGCGAAATCGCGGGCGTGGCTTTGAACGGTGACGCGACCCACGAAAGCCTGTTGGCATCAGATTTCCCGGGTGCGGGTAAATCAGTAGAAGCTCATGTCACCGAAATGGTCGGCACGATTGGCGAAAACATGACGGTACGTCGCTCGCAAAAACTGAGCGTCGAAAATGGCGTTATTGCTAGCTACATTCACGGTGCCGTGGTCGATGGCCTCGGCAAAATTGGTGTGTTGGTTGCGCTAGAATCGACTGGCGACACAGCGAAACTAGAAGCCTTGGGCCGCCAAATTGCCATGCATGTGGCAGCCACGAGCCCCCTAGCTGCCAATGAAGCTGATTTGGACCCTGCCGAAATTGAACGCGAACGCGCCGTCTTGGTTGCCGAAGCGAAAGAGAGCGGCAAGCCGGATGAAATTATCGAGAAAATGGTCGATGGTCGGATTCGCAAATTCCTTGAGGAAGTTGTTTTGACCAGCCAAGTTTTCGTCATCGATGGCGAAACGCGGATCTCGAAAGTTCTGGAAAATGCAGCTGCCGATGTCGGCGCGCCTGTTGCCTTAAAAGCCTTTGTGCGCTTTGAATTGGGTGAAGGTGTGGACAAGGGCGAAGAGGCTGACTTTGCAGCTGAAGTCGCCGCCGCAGTAGGTAGCAATTAAGCTGGGTCGTCTCCGCTAGACTTTTTCTGTCTCGCAAAAATGAGTGTCTATCTTATTGAGCTAGGAATGGCTTAGGTAGGGTGTGAGGAATCGCGCCATATTGGCTGAGGAAAAACGGGGAGAGAGTGTCATGTCTGGAAGTCCGAAATACAAACGGGTTCTGCTGAAAGTTTCTGGCGAAGCTCTTATGGGCGATGGCCAATACGGCATTGATGTCGCCACCGTCGATCGCATCGCCGATGAAGTGAAAGACGCACTCGCCCAAGGCTCAGAAGTTTGCATGGTGATTGGCGGCGGTAATATTTTTCGTGGCCTCACGGGCGCTGCCGATGGCATGGACCGTTCGTCGGCCGACTATATGGGCATGTTGGCCACCATCATGAACGCGCTGGCCATGCAAAATGGCTTGGAGCGCAAAGGGGTTCAAACCCGTGTGCTGTCGGCCATTCCTATGACCAGTGTTTGCGAACCTTATATCCGTCGGCGCGCTATGCGGCATATGGAAAAAGGCCGCGTGGTTATATTCGCGGCTGGTACGGGCAATCCTTTTTTCACCACAGACACCGCCGCCGCTTTGCGCGCGGCCGAAATGAATTGCGATGCGCTGATGAAAGGCACCAATGTCGATGGTGTTTATAGCGCTGACCCGAAAACCGATCCAAGCGCCACCCGCTTCGACCGCCTCAGCTATATGGATGTGCTGTCGAAAGATTTAAAAGTTATGGATGCGTCTGCTGTGTCGCTATCGCGCGAAAATGGCATTCCTATTATTGTGTTTTCCATTCAAGCCTCGGGCGCTTTCACCCAAGTGCTACAAGGCAAAGGCGCTTGCACGCTGGTAGAAGATGTGCAGGCTTAAAGTTTAGAGGAAGAAATAAAATGAGTATTGATACAGACGATATTGAACGCCGTATGGATGGCGCCCTAACGGCCTTTAAAGCCGATTTGGCAGGCCTGCGCACCGGCCGCGCTAGCGCGGCTTTGCTCGAGCCCATTATGGTCGACGCCTATGGGCAAATGATGCCGATATCGCAAGTTGGCACGATTGCCGTACCCGAGCCGCGCATGTTGTCGGTTCAGGTTTGGGACAAGGGGCAAGTGGCGCTCGTTGAGAAAGCCATTCGCGAGAGCAATCTCAATTTGAACCCAATGACCGAAGGCCAACTTATTCGTATTCCGCTGCCCGAGCTGAACGAAGAGCGCCGGGAAGAATTGGTTAAAGTGGCGGGCAATTATGCCGAGCAAGCCCGCGTCTCGGTTCGCAATGTGCGCCGCGACGGTATGGACCAAATTAAAAAAGCCGAAAAAGACAGCGACATCTCGCAAGATGACGCCAAGATTTATTCAGGTGAAGTGCAAGAGCTGACGGATAAAACCATCAAGCTTGTGGATGAAACGCTGACCACCAAAGAAAGTGAAATCCGGCAAGTTTGATCGGAGTGCATCATGTCAGAGGCTGACCCCCAGAATATTCCCGCCCATGTTGCCATTGTTATGGATGGCAATGGGCGTTGGGCGCAGCAACGCGGATTGTCGCGCCAAGAGGGGCACCGCAAAGGGGTGGAAGCTTTGCGCCAAATCGTTCGCGATGCCGGCGCTGAGGGCATTGGGCATCTCACGGTGTTTTCTTTTTCGACGCAAAATTGGGGCCGACCCAAACTAGAAGTCAATTTTCTGATGAGCCTCTTGCAACGCTATATCGAGAGCGATTTAGCCGAGCTGCATAGCGAAGGCGTGCGCGTGCGCATTCTTGGACGGCGCACGGGGCTTTCCGATAAAATATGTCAATTGATCGACCGTGCCGAAACGCTGACGGCGGACAATACCAATATGTATTTGCAGATTGCGTTTAACTATGGCGCGCGCGAAGAAATTGCCGATGCGGCTTCGCGTTTGGCGCGTCGGGCCGCGGCGGGCACCCTCGATGCCGCCGCGATAACGCCCGAGATTTTAGATGCGGAAATGCTAACGGGCGGCATGCCAGATCCAGATTTAATCATCCGCACCAGTGGTGAATATCGATTGAGTAATTTTTTACTCTGGCAAAGTGCTTACACAGAGTTCTATTTTACCGATACACTATGGCCAGACTTCGATCGGGAGGCGCTGAAAAGCGCGATCGATTTTTATGCCAAGCGCGACCGCCGTTTTGGACTGTTGAGCGCACAAGCAAGCGAAGCCGACTAGGTCGGTTGGGGGAATTATGTCAGACCAAGTAAAACCGAAATTTGAAGGGCTTCTGCAGCGCGTTCGTTCGGCGCTTATTTTGCTGCCTTTCGTTATCGCGCCGGTGGTGTTTGGCGGATGGTCTTTCACGATTTTGCTCGCGGTTGCTGGGTTTTTAATGGCGCGCGAATGGGGCGCGATTTTGGGCGTGTCCCAAAAGCAGGCGCAAATTTTGGGCGCTCTCACGGTCTTGGTTTTGGCTTTTGGCTGGCTCCTGGGCGCGACGGAAGCGCTGTCGCTTTGCTTTGTTTTGGCCGGTTTGGCTAGCAGTTTGGCGCTCTGGCGCGGCGAACGATTGTCGCCGATTGCCGGCGGACTTTTGTATGTCGCCCTGCCTTTGGTCACGGCGCAATATTTCCGCGAAGACGCACTAGGTATGTTGGTCATCGCCTATGTGCTTATCTCGGTATGGGCGGTTGATATTTTCGCCATGTTCACTGGCAAGCTGGTTGGGGGCCCCAAGTTGGCTCCGGTTGTTTCGCCCAATAAAACTTGGTCGGGCTTAGCTGGCGGGGTTGTGGGGGCGTGCATTGGCGGCATTTTGACTTTTCTGGTGGTGGTCGGATTTGGTTTCGAGCAGGCTGATTTTACAGCGCTGATGATTATCGCGCCGCTTTTGGCGATTTGCGCGCAAGGCGCAGACCTATTTGAGAGCGCCATAAAACGCAAATATGACGTGAAGGATTCGGGCGATATCATCCCAGGTCATGGCGGTTTGTTAGATAGGGTGGATGGGCTCATCGGGGTTTTGATTGTCTTGCTGGGCGTTGTTTGGCTCCGCGGCGACAGCGTTTCCGCCGCTCTCTGGATTTGGTAATGAGCCGCTCTCTGGCAATTTTTGGGGCCACGGGCACCATTGGCGATAATGCGTTGAACTTGGTCGACCAGCACCCTGAGCGTTTCCACGTCAGCGTGTTGAGCGCGCATCGTAACACGGAAAAACTGGCGGTCTTGGCGCGCCAATATGCACCCGATATTTTGGTCATTGGCACGCCAGATGGGCGCAAGGATTTGCTTCAAAAGCTACCAGACTTTAAAGGCGATATTTTGATTGGCGAGGCGGGTCTATTACAGGCTGCGCGGTACAAAGTCGATGTGGCAGTGATGGCCATCGTCGGCTTTGCGGGGCTCGCGCCCTCTATGGTTTGCGCCGAGCAGGGCTCCATGTTGGCTTTGGCCAATAAAGAAGCCTTGGTGGCGGCGGGGCCTCTGCTGATGCGCACGGCAGGCCAAAATAAAACGCAAATCTTGCCGGTCGATAGCGAGCACAATGCGATTTACCAATTGTTGCAATTGCAAACTGAAGAGACCTCGCATAAGTCGATTGAGAAAATTGTTCTCACGGCTTCGGGCGGCCCGTTTCGTCAGCACACGCTGGCCGAGATGGCTACGGTGACGCCAGCACAAGCCGTCGCGCATCCTAATTGGGATATGGGCGCGAAAATCTCCGTCGATAGCGCCACCTTAATGAACAAGGGGTTGGAGCTAATTGAAGCGCGGTATTTATTCGACATTGAACCCGCTCGATTGGACGTTTTGGTGCATCCGCAATCGATTGTGCATGGGCTGGTTTATTTTAACGACGGCAGCGTGCTAGCGCAAAAAGGGTGTCCGGACATGCGCGTGCCTTTGGCTTATTGCATGGCTTATCCGGAGCGGATTGCCTCGGGGGTTGCAACGCTTGATTTGGCAGCACAAGGGCGACTTGATTTCGAAGCCGCCGACCGCGAACGCTTTGCTTGTTTGGCTTTGGCCGAAGCCGCGATGCAAGCCGATGGGGATGCGCCTTGTGTGTTAAATGCCGCCAATGAGATGGCCGTGGCGGCATTTTTGGACGGGCAAATTGGCTTTACGGATATTGGCGATGTGGTCGACGCCGTTTTGCAAGACCACGACGTCGGCGGGGTCGACAGCCTTGAGGCGATTGTCGCGACGGATGCGCGCGCGCGCCAGGTGGCGGAACAAAAGATAAAAAGGGTGCGGTAAATGAGACGATAAGGGAGAGCCGACTTGATTTTGCCGCAATCTTAGCTCACCTTAAATTGACGTTAAAACGAGCTTTTATTCAGTCGAAAAATAGCCATAATGCAGGCAATTCTTAGGAGTAAGACTTGGAAATCATCAGTAACCTCTATAGCGCCACCGGGTTGAGTTACATTGTCCCGTTTTTGTTTGTGCTGACCATTGTCGTGTTTTTTCACGAGCTTGGCCATTTCTATGCGGCGCGGCGTTGCGGCGTTCGCGTGGAAGTTTTTTCGGTCGGCTTTGGTCGCGCCATTACCAGCTGGTATGACAAACACGGTACGCAGTGGAAAATTGGGTGGTTGCCTTTGGGCGGCTACGTAAAGTTTTTTGGCGATGAGAATGAAGCCAGCGCCAGCAACCCAGAAGCGATGCAACAGCTCGACGAAGCCGCGCGCGCAGACACTTTGTTCTATAAACCGCTTTGGCAACGGGCGATTGTTGTGGCGGCTGGGCCGATTGCGAATTTCATTCTGGCTATTGTTATTTTTGCCTCGCTGTATTCCTTCCTCGGCCAGCGTGTTACCGACCCGATGGTTGGCGTTGTCGTAGAAGAGAGCGCCGCCGAACGCGGTGGCCTTAAAGTTGGCGACCTCATAAAAGCCATCGATGGCAGTGCGGTAACAAATTTCTCTGAGGTTCGCCGCGTGGTAACCGTCAACGCGAACGTATTACTGGAATTTGAAGTCGATAGAGGCGGGGAAACAATTCTGCTGAACATTGCACCAGAGCGTGTGTTGGAGACCGACCGTTTCGGCAATGAATATAATCTTGGACGCCTCGGCATTGCGGTCAATGCGACCGAGGCCAATGTGCGCCATGTGCGGTATAATCCGTTCACCGCCGTGCGGATGGGCGTAGAGGAAAGCTATTTCATCGTCGAGCAGACTTTTGTGGTTTTGGGGCGCATCATTATGGGTCGCGAGAGCGCCGAGAGCTTGGGCGGGCCGATCCGTATCGCACAGCTGTCGGGCCAAACGGCGACGCTGGGCTTGGTCGCGCTGATCAATCTGACGGCTGTTTTGTCGGTCAGCATTGGCCTGATCAATCTATTTCCCATTCCTATGCTAGATGGCGGCCATTTGGTTTTCTATGCTTATGAAGCGGTCTTTGGAAAACCAATGTCTGCAAAGGCTCAAGATGTGGGCATGCGCATTGGCCTATCTATGGTATTAATGTTATTCGTTTTCGTGACGTGGAACGATTTATCTCGCCTCAATGTCTTTGAACGTATTACAGGTCTCTTCGGATAATTATGAACTCTCAAGTAAAATACTTCCGCCGCTTTTGGCTTGCTGGAATGGCCGCCGTTTTGGCTTTGCCACTGTCGACGGGTTTTGCCTCTGCGGAAGTCGGCAAGCCGATTGAGTTCATTCGCGTGGAAGGCACACAGCGTGTCGAAGGCGAAACCGTGCGCGCCTATATGGTGGTGCGCGAAGGCGTGACCGATCGCTCTGACCTGGTAGACCAATCGGTAAAAACCTTGTTCTCCTCCGGCCTATTTGCCGATGTTACCATTCGTCGCGAAGGCCAAGGCCTGGTGGTGGTTGTGGTGGAAAACCCGATCGTCAACCGGGTGAGCTTTGAAGGCAATAGCGCGATTAATGACGATAATTTGGGCAAAGAAGCCGGCTTATCGGCGCGCCAAATTTACACGCGCGCCAAAGTGCAAGATGATGTCGAGCGCTTCATCGAACTGTATCGCCGCTCTGGACGCTTTGCCGTTCGTATTGAGCCGAAGGTTATTCAGCTACCGCAAAACCGTATTGATTTGGTTTTTGAAATTAGCGAAGGCCCAACCACGGGCATTCGCTCGATTAGCATTACCGGCAACCGCGCTTTTTCTGACCAAGAATTACGCGGCGTTATTTTGACGCGCGAAACGCGGTGGTGGCGTATTTTTGCCAGTAACGATAATTACGACCCCGACCGGGTGGCCTATGATGGCGAATTGCTGCGTCGTTTCTATCTTTCAAAAGGCTATGCAGATTTTCGAGTTGTCGCTTCCAACATTGAGTTGACGCGCGATGGCAAAGAATTCTTCGTCAATTATCAATTGGATGAAGGGGCTTTGTATAAATTTGGCGAGGCTCGCGTGTCCACCACATTGGATTCGATTGATATCGTTGAACTGGAAGAGCTGATTACCCACGAGCCAGGCGAGCGGTATGACAGCCGCAAGCTCGATAAAACCGTGGATGCGCTGGTCAAAATAGTTGGCGAGCAGGGCTATGCGTTTGCCGATGTTCGCCCGCGCGCGCGCCGCGACCGCGAAAATAGCGTTGTCGGCGTTGACTATATTATCGAAGAAGGCCCGCGGGTATATGTGGAGCGCATTAACATCAACGGCAATACGCGTACGCAAGACGATGTTATCCGGCGCGAAATTCGCCTCAGCGAGGGCGATGCTTTCAACAAAGTATTGCTATCCCGCTCGGAGCGCAATGTGCGCGCCCTTGGCTTTTTTGGCGCCGTGGAAGTTAGCGAATCGCCGGGCACCAATGAAGATCAAACGGTGATCGATGTAAATTTACGCGAGCAGCCAACCGGCGAGTTGAGCTTTGGTGTTGGCTATTCTTCGGCCGAAGATTTGACCACGCAGTTCTCGGTTGCAGAGCGCAACTTCTTGGGACGCGGCCAGACTTTGCGTCTGAATATGGGGCTGTCCAATCAGGTGCAGCGCTATAATGTTGGCTTTACCGAGCCTTATTTTCTGGGTCGCGATGTGTCGGCGGGTTTCTCGTTGTTTAACACGGACACAGAATATGAATATCGCGATGGGCTAGAAACCACCGAGCAGGGTGCCAGCTTCTCGCTTGGCTTCCCGCTGTCGGAAGATGGCCGCTTGTCCTTATTCACCAGCATCACGCAAGACTCATTGATCAATAACACTACGAGCTCGGAGATTAACCCGAGCTATAAGAACACCAAACATGTGTTCGGCTATTATTATTCGATTGATAAACGCGATGACGTTGTGAACCCGACCGATGGTTGGAACATGAGTTTTGGGCAAGATATTTCTGGCCCCTCTGGCGATGTGTCTTTCTTGCGCACCACAGGCCAAGCCAATTACTTTGAAGAGCTGGCCGAGAATTGGGTGTTTCAGGCCAAGCTGAACTTCGGCGTTATTCACGATTATAAGGGTGGGAGCATTAATTATAATGACCGCTTCTTCCGGGGTGGGCGTGATTTCCGTGGCTTTGAACGCGGTGGCTTGGGCCCACGCGACTTAACCAGTGGCTTTGCGCTCGGTTCAAATCGCTATATTATGGGCACCACCCAAATGTCCTTACCGCTTGGGATTCCCAAGGAAGTGGGGATGCGGGCCAATGCATTTGTTGATTTTGGTATTCTTGGGGAAACCGATCAGGTGGCCAGTGCGACATCGCAAATTGAAGATGAGATGGCGTTTCGGGCAACTTATGGTTTGAGCTTTTCTTGGCGCTCGCCATTTGGCCCAGTACGGTTTGACTTTGCGCGACCAATTGCTAAAGAAGATTATGACGAAACTCGGTTTTTCCGGTTTACCATCGGATCCAGCTTTTAAAGGGGAATATAGAAGTGTTTAAAACGAACTTACGAGCCGCCATTGTGGCCTTGGCTATGTTGTGCGCACCTAGCGTTGCGTCTGCCGAAACTGTCATTCTGGTGTTCGACCTAGATCGCGCAATTGCGCTTTCGAAAGCCGGCAAAAGCATGAGCAAACAGCTCGAAGAGCAAGCCATGAAAGTGCGTGCTTCTACCGAAAAAGCTGCGAAAAAAATGCAAGATGAGGCCTCCAAATTGCGCGAACAGCAAAAACTTATGGCGCCAGAAGTTTTGAAGGCCAAAGTGGAAGAGCTGCAGTTGCAAGACTTGGAATTACGTCAAAGCGTCAACGAAAAAACCCAAGCCATTCAAGCCGGTGGCCAACGCGCCGCGCAGCAAGTTATCAAGGTTGCGGAACAACAGTTAAGCGACATCTCGAAAGAGCGCAAAGCCGATATCGTGTTGCGTCGTCAGGCCGTATTCTTTGCGGGCCCAACGACCGATGTGACCAGTGAATTGGTCAAGCGTCTCGACAAGAAATTGAAATCGGTCAAAGTCACGCCAGTGGCTGTCAAAAAGGGTAAGAAATAACCCGATGGCAGACCCGCGTTTCTATCGACGCGAAGGGCCCTTTGCTCTATCTCGCCTAGCGGAATTAGCTGGGCTAGATGGCGTGTCGGGAGACCTTGAATTGGCAAATATTGCCTCTTTGGAAATAGCTGGGCGCGATGCGCTCGGCTTTTTTTCTGACCCAAAGCGCAGCGATGAACTGGCCAGCACAAAAGCGGCTGCGGTTCTACTGAAAGCCGAACACGCGCATCTTTGCCCCGAGGGTGCGGTCGGCGTCATTTGCCCAGACCCGTATCGGGCGATGGCGCAAATCGCGCAAATATTTTATCCCGATGCCGCCCAATCGCGCCCTCTTGGCGGCGTGGCTGGAAAGAGCCTTATTCATGCCGATGCCAAGATTGGCAAAAACGTGGAAATCGCCCCCAATGTATCGATTGGAGCCGGAGCTGAAATTGGCGACGGATGCAGCCTTGGAGCTAACGTGAGCCTTGGCCATGGCGTGGTTTTAGGGCGCGACTGCACGGTTTTACCCAATGCCAGCATTGCTTATGCCTTGCTGGGTGACCGCGTGATTGTTCAGAGCGGCGCCACCGTGGGCAGCGATGGCTTTGGCTTTGCCGCGGGCGCCTCGCATATAAAAATTCCTCAGATCGGGCGCGTTATCGTGCAAGCCGATGTGGAAATTGGCGCCAATGCGTCCATCGATCGGGGCGCCTTTGGCGACACGATGATTGGCGAGGGTAGCAAGCTCGATAATTTGGTGCATCTGGCCCATAATGTTCAGATCGGGCGTCATTGTTTTCTCACCGCTTGTTGCGCTGTTGCGGGCAGCAGCGTGCTGGGCGACTATGTGCAAATGGGCGGCTGTGCGGCGGTAACCGGCCATGTGAGCATTGGCGACCGCTGCGTTATCTCGGCGCAAGCGGCGGTATTGCGCTCGTTTCCTGCCGATAGCCAAATCGCTGGCTCGCCCGGGCGTTTGCGCAGCGAGTTATATCGCGAAATGGCTTTGGTCAGTCGCTTGCGCAAAGATAGCGAGCGCAAGAAAAAATCGTAATAAATCGTCACAATCGTTTATTTGCTGCGCCTTTGAACTCGGCTTAGAGATGAGCCTAGGAGCAAATTATGAGTGATATACATCCAACGGCCATTATTGATGACAGCGTAAAGCTTGGCAAAAATGTTAAAATTGGGCCTTACTGCTGCGTGACGGGCAACGTCGAACTTGGGGATGAAGTGGTCTTGGAATCGCATGTGATTGTGACCGGTAATACAAAAATTGGCGCCCAAACGCATATCTATCCTTTCGCCTCCATCGGTCATGTGCCGCAAGATTTGAAATTCGGCGATGAAGAAGTCTTCCTCGAAATTGGCGAGCGCAATCGCATTCGCGAACATGTAACCATGAACCCAGGCACGCAAGGTGGCGGGGCGCTGACCAAAGTTGGCAGTGATGGTCTGTTCATGATGGGCGCGCATGTGGCCCACGACTGCATCGTGGGCGATAATGTTATTCTCGCCAATAATGCCACACTCGGCGGCCATGTTACGGTGGGTGACTTTGCTATTCTGGGTGGCTTGGCGGGCGTGCATCAGTTCTGCCGCATCGGAGCGCATGCGTTTATCGGCGCGGGTAGTCTTGTGGTGGAAGATGTCATTCCCTTTGGTGCGGCCACGGGCAACCGGGCTGTGTTGTCCGGTTTGAACCTGGTTGGCTTGAAGCGACGCAATTTTGAGCGCGCGGAGATCAACGCCTTGCGCGCCTTGCACAAAAGCTTATTTATCGAAAACGAAGGCGCGCTGATGACCCGTCTGGCCAATGCCGCGCAAAAACATGCGGGCAGTGCTTGTGTTCAGACAGTGGTTGAATTTATGCGGGTTGAGCAAAATCGGGGTTATTGCACCCCGCGCAATCGGTAACGCACGATGAGCCAAAAGATCCAAGGGCCGCTCGGATTAATAGCTGGCAATGGCGCTTTGCCAGTGCAGCTTGCCGCAGCCCAAGTGGCGTCAGGCGGAGATATTTTTATTGTTGGATTGGAAAACGAAGCCGAGGCAGGCATCGAGGCCTATCCGCATGTCTGGTCGCCATTGGGGCATTTAAAGGCGGCGGCAGACCATTTGCTGGGGGCGGGTTGCACGCAGATGATTATCCTTGGTGGCATTCAGCGCCCCAAACTAGAAACCCTCGATTTTGATGCGGGCGGCAAGTGGTTCGTTGAGCAAGCCATGGCTGGCGAGCAGGCTGGCGATGACCAATTGTTGAAATTAATCGTCGCTTATTTTCAATCGCGCGGCCTGCTTATTCAGCCCGCCGAGTCGGTCTTGTCGGCTTTAACGGGTCGGGTAGGGCCGCAAACCTCGCATCCGTTTGCCCCTTATGAAGACGATATGGCGCGCGCCCGCGAGATTGCGAAAACCATTGGCGCGCAAGATATCGGCCAAAGTGTTGTGGTCGCGCAGCGCTTGGTTTTGGGGGTTGAGGGGCCAGAAGGCACGGATGCTTTATTGCAGCGCGTGGCGGGGTTGGCGCCAGAGTTTTTGGGCACACCGGAGGCGAAGTCTGGGGTCTTGGCAAAATTTCCCAAACCCCAACAAGACCGCCGCATTGATTTACCAACGCTGGGCAAGCGCACCGTTGAGCTGGCCGTGCAAGCGCATTTGGCTGGTATCGTCTATGAGGCGGGCGGCGCTCTGTTCGATGATTTTGACGCCATGGTGGCGCTAGCAGAAGCCCAAGGTTTGTTCCTTGTCGGGTTGGCCCCTGTCGCGGATGAAAGCCAATGAGCGCCAATAAACACATCATGATTGTGGCAGGCGAAACCTCGGGCGATGCGCTTGGCGCGGATTTAATGGAGGCCTTGCGCGCGCAACAAAGCGGCGTGATGATTTCGGGCATCGGCGGCCCCAAAATGACCGGCGCAGGCCTCGCCTCGATTTTTGATATGTCTGAGATTGCCGTCATGGGTTTGCGCGAAATTCTGCCGCGCTTGCCGCGCTTGTTCAAATTGGTTGACCAAGCCGTGGCGCACGCTTTGGCCAGCGAGCCAGATGTTTTGGTGCTGATTGATAGTCCCGAGTTTAACCACCGTGTGGCCAAACGGGTGAAAGCCAAGCGGCCAGATTTGCCGATTATTTGCTATGTGGCGCCCCATGTTTGGGCTTGGCGACGCGGGCGGGCGAAAAAGATGAAGGGCTATTTTGATGCGGTCATGGCGTTTTTGCCTTTCGAGCCAGATGTGTTTGCTGCCAGTGAGGGCCCACCGTGCCATTTTGTTGGCCATCCCATTCGAGATCGCCTGGATGCGCTAGAGCCTTTGCCCGATTTTGCCAAGCTTCATCGTTTGAAAAAAGCGGATGTGCCATTGGTGATACTGCCGGGCAGTCGTCTTAGCGAAGTGAAATCGCTCAGTCCGGTGTTCGGCGATGTATTGCGCCGCCTCGATGGCCGCATGGAAAACATTCGCCCCATTATCCCTTTGGTGCCGCATATGGCCGATTTGGTGCGTGAGAAAACCGCGCATTGGCCTGGCAAGCCGATATATGTAGAGGACGAGGCCGAGAAGCTAGCCGCGTTTGCGTGCGCCCGTGCCGCTTTGGCATCCTCGGGTACCGCCACCATGGAATTGGCGCTCATGGGGCTGCCTACCGTTGTGGCTTATGATATGGGGCTGATGGGCGATATGCTGATGCGCACCATGCAAGTGCCGAGCGCGGTATTGGTCAATTTGATTTTAGATGCGCCGGCCATGCCAGAGTATTTGCAATGGCGATGCACCCCGCAAGACATTACGCCAGCGCTACAAGCGATGCTGGAAGATGATGATGTGCATGCGCATTACGCCGAAATGCTGGCTAAATTTGCCCCAGCCATGCGCCACGAAGGGCAAAAGCCAGCCGAACGAGCGGCGGCTTTTACCCTAGAGTTGGCGTCTTAAGTTAACGGGTTTTAATGTCTGCGTAATCGCGTGGCGCCGAACCAATGTAGAGTTGGCGCGGACGACCGATGCGTTGACTTGGGTCTTCGATCATTTCGTTCCACTGTGCAATCCAGCCCACGGTGCGCGCGAGCGCAAAGAGAACGGTGAACATGGAAGTCGGGAAGCCCATGGCTTTCAAAGTGATGCCCGAATAGAAATCGATGTTTGGATACAGCTTCTTCTCAACGAAGTAAGGATCTTCCAAGGCGATTTTTTCGAGCTCCATAGCCACATCCAAAAGCGGGTCATCTTTAATGCCCATTTCTTTCAGCACTTCGTGGCAGGTTTTTTGCATCACGCGCGCGCGCGGATCGTAGTTTTTATAAACGCGGTGACCAAAGCCCATCAGACGGAACGGATCGTTTTTGTCTTTGGCTTTCGCGACATATTCAGGAATGCGATCGACCGAGCCAATTTCGGCCAGCATGTCGAGGGCAGCCTCATTGGCACCGCCGTGGCTTGGGCCCCAGAGGCAAGCAATACCCGCGGCAACGCAAGCAAATGGGTTGGCACCCGAAGAGCCAGCCAGGCGAACGGTCGAGGTCGACGCGTTTTGCTCGTGGTCGGCGTGCAAAATAAAGATGCGGTCCATGGCGCGGGCCAGAACGGGGTTCACTTTGGTTTCTTCGCACGGCACCGAGAAGCACATGTTCAAGAAGTTAGACGCATAATCCAAATCATTGCGCGGATAGACGAACGGCTGGCCGATCGAATATTTATAGGCCATCGCGGCAATGGTCGGGATTTTAGCAATCAGGCGACGGCTGGCAATTTTGCGTTGCTCGGCATCGTTCACATCGGTGCTGTCATGGTAAAAAGCCGACAGCGCGCCAACCACACCAACCATAATGGCCATTGGGTGGGCGTCGCGACGGAAGCCATGGAAAAAGCGGTTCATTTGCTCGTGCAACATGGTGTGATTGGTAATCGCACCTTCAAACTCTTCGAGTTGCTCTGCATTTGGTAATTCGCCGTTCAACAGGAGATAGCAGGTCTCGATGAAATTGCCATCGCCAGCCAGTTGTTCGATTGGGTAGCCGCGATGCAAAAGCACGCCTTTTTCGCCATCGATGAACGTAATCTCTGACTTACAGCTGGCGGTTGAGGTGAAGCCTGGGTCATAGGTGAACTGACCGGTTTGACCGTAGAGCGAGGAAACGTCGATAACGCTTGGGCCAACGGTGCCTTCATGGATGTCGAATTCATAATCCGTACCTAGGCTTGAAAGTTTTGCGTTGTCCGATCCGCTCATAGCAGTCTCCTGTTTGTTAAGTCATGTGTATTTTGGTTTGGCACCTTCTAGCACGAAACTTCGCTTTCCGCCAGCTTTGCCCTAAAAATTCGTCGTTTTTAGCCAATTTTATCTTTTAATCGGCTCAAAGCCTCGTCTCGTCCCAACAGCGACAAAACGTCAAAAATGCCCGGAGATTGGCTGTTTCCAACCAAGGCGGCGCGAAAGGCGGGGGCCAATTTGCCCATTTTCAACTCTTGCGCCTCCATATAGCCCTTTATACAGGCTTCAATCGGCTGGGTCGTCCAGGCTTCCAGGCCATTAAGGGTGACGTGCAGGGCGGCTAAATGAGCCAAATTGGCCTCGTTGAGGTGTTTGGCTAGCTTTTCATCCACAGAAATAGGCCGTTTCGCTTTTAAAAACGCAGCATCGGCCACTAAATCACCCAACCGAGAGGCGCGCTCTTTCAAAAGCGGCATGGCGGCTTGCACTTGCGCGGCAAAGGGCGCCAAATCTGGGTCTAACGCGAGGGTTTGCGCGGTTAAATCGGCATCCTCGGCTTGGTTTAAGTGCTGGGCGTTGACGTAATCTAATTTTTCCATATCAAAGCGGGCCGGCGCTTTGCCAACGGCGTCGAGCGAGAACCATTCGACGAGTTGGGCCGTCGAGAAAACCTCGTCATCGCCATGGCTCCAGCCGAGGCGGGCCAAATAATTGCGCATCGCTTCGGGTAAATAGCCCATATCGCGGTAGGCATCGACGCCCAAGGCGCCGTGACGCTTGGATAATTTGGCGCCATCCGCCCCATGAATCAGCGACATATGCGCGAAAATCGGCAAGTCCCAATCGAGGCTTGCGTAAATTTGCGCCTGGCGGCCGGCATTGGTTAAATGGTCATCGCCGCGAATAACATGGGTGACGCCCATGTCGTAATCATCCACCACGACCGACAGCATATAGGTGGGCGAGCCATCGGAACGCAGCAAAATCAAATCGTCAAATTGCGCATTGGCAAAAGTAACATCGCCTTGAATGGCGTCTTGGAGACGCGTCTCGCCAGATTGGGGCGCCTTGAAACGGATCACAAAGGGCGTATCTGCCGGGGCTTGCGAGGCATCGCGGTCGCGCCACGTGCCATCATAACGCAAAGGCTCGCCAGCTTGGCGGGCGGCTTCGCGCATGGCCTCTACTTCTTCGGCCGTGCAAAAACATTTATAGGCTTGGCCAGCAGCCAAAAGCTGATGCGCCACTTCGACGTGGCGGTCGGCTTGGGCGTGCTGAAAACTTGGGGGGGCATCGGCATCGAGCCCAAGCCACGCCATGCCATCTAAAATCGCATCCATGGCTTCTTGGGTTGAGCGCGCCCGGTCTGTGTCTTCGATGCGCAGTAAAAAGCTGCCCCCGTGATGGCGCGCGAATGCCCAATTGAAAAGCGCGGTGCGGGCGCCGCCAATGTGTAAGAACCCCGTCGGGGAGGGGGCAAATCGGGTGATAACTTTTTTGGGCTCGCTCATGAAAGCTCTTTCATTCTAGCTACGCGCAAAGCTGGCGGAAATTCGCCTAATGCGTGTGTTTTATATCTAATGCACTCTGTGGTCGGTGGCGTCCACGCTCGGACTGTTTCACTATTGCGACATGCTCATAGCACAAATTCACTTTACACCCTAGAGCCCCGCATGCGCCAACACCATTTTTCGATGCTGATAGTCAGTTTTACGGCCGCCATGGCGGTGTTTTTCGGCTGGCCAAATGAACCGCCGGTATGGGTGAGCGTGGCCATGGGCATACTGACTTTGATGATTTGGCAATTCGGCGAGCAGAGCGCGCGCCCACGCGTGCGCCGCGTCGGGCTTGTTTTATTGGCTTTTACTTTCGGCTTCGCCTGGGCGCAGGCCTTCACTCATTGGCAAGCGCGCTCGACGGGAAGTATTTATATCGCCTCCAGCCAGACATGGAGCCAAGCGGAACCAGGCACGCCAGCGGCGCGGCTCGGCGAGCCACGCTTGCTGGACGGGGTGATTGATTGGTCGGAGCCGACGCCGCGCGGCAGTCGGATAGATTTGCTTTACTCAGATTATCTCGGTCGCGCCCTGAGCTTGCGCCTTTATGGCAGCCAAGGGTTGGCCGCTACGCTATTGCCAGGCTGTCAGGTGCAGTTGCAGGTGGCCCTGGAGCCTTTGGCATTGCCAACGGTGATGGGTGGCTATGACCCGCGTGCCTCGGCTTGGTTTGACGGCCAACGCGGTCGCGGGTTCGTGCGCGAGGTGCAAAGCGTTGATTGCACGGGGCAGATTGGCCTTGCTCATCACTTAGCGCGCCTTCGTTTGTCGCTGGCGGCGCAATATCGCAACGCCATGTCGGAAACCGCCGGGCCGGTCGCGGCCGCCTTGGTTACCGGCGTGCGCGGGATGATTTCCAAACCAGTACGCGAGGCTTTTCGCCATAGTGGATTGGCGCATATGTTAGCGATATCAGGCCTGCACATGGCGCTTTTCGCGGGCTCTATTTATGCCTTGTTGAGATTTTTAGCCGCCCTTTGGCCCGGCCTCGTGTTGCGCCATGACGTGCGAAAGCCATGCGCCGTCCTCGCGCTTTTGGCCGCCACGGCCTATCTGGCTTTATCGGGGGGCAGCGTCGCCACGCAGCGGGCTTATATTATGTTGGCGATTTTCTTTCTTGCCATTCTGCTCGACCGACCCGCCGTTACCATGCGCAATGTGCTGTGGGCCGCTGCCCTTGTTTTGCTGTGGCGCCCCTATGCGGTTATGCAGGTCGGGTTTCAAATGAGCTTTGCTGCGGTTATGGCGCTCGTCGCGGTTTATGAGGTCTGGCAACAACGCGACCGTTTGTATCTCCAGATTGAGGAAATGGCGCCCCTCAAACGAATGCTTCGATTGGGCTGGCGCTATGCGTCGGGTCTGGCGCTGACCAGTATGATTGCCGGTTCGGTGACGGGCTATTCGGCGCTTTTGCATTTTCATCAACTCGGGACCTATGGCTTGCCAGCCAATCTGTTGGCCATGCCTTTGTTCTCTACTTTGATTATGCCCATGACGCCGCTTTCCCTCCTCGCGAGCGCGGCGGGGCTCGAGGCGGGGTTTTTGGCGCTTATGCAATTTGGCTTAGATGGCGTTCTCTCGATCGCCGTTTTCATAACCAGTTTTGAGGGCGCGCTGATCAAGCCAGGCGCCAGTCCGCCGTGGGTTTTGCCCTTGGCTGCCATAGGGTTTATTGGCCTGTGTTTGGGGTCCAAACGGGCGCGCTGGTTGGGGCTGGTTCCTATTCTTTGTGGCGCTTTATTTATCGGTTCGGGCAACCGACCCATCGCGCATTTGGTTGGCAATGATGTGATTGTGGCACAAAAGCAGGAAGGGGGCTTGCTGCTCATGCGCCAAAATAAACATGGCTATCAGCTCCGGCGCATTGCCCAGTTCCATGGCCAAGAGGTAAAAGCACTCGGCGATGGTAGCTCTTGCGACAAAGGCTGTGGGGTAATCTCCAAAGACCGCATGACGATTGCCTATCTCACGCAGCCCAAACGGATCGGTATTGCTTGCCAGCAAAGCGATTTGGTCATTCTGCCGTTCTCGAACGCGGAGTATTATCCTTGTGAGGCTTTGCTGCTGGATAAATCAGTGCTGCATCCCAATGTGCCGCTGCAAATTGTCAGCGATGGCCGAAAATTGGCCATAAAAAAGGCGGCCCGAAGCCGCCTTTGGGAACAATAAACACGCCCCTAATATTTACGCCCTTAATATTTACGCCCCTAATATTTACGCCCCTAATATTTACGCCCCTAATATTTACGAATGAGCCCAACAAGCCTGCCTTGCACGCGCACTTGGTCGGCGCGGAAGATGCGCGTTTCATAGGCTTGGTTGGCAGCCTCGAGCGCAATCATTTCGCCTTTGCGGCGCAAGCGTTTTAACGTGGCTTCATGACCTTCGACCAAGGCGACAACAATTTCGCCATTGTCGGCGGTGGCGCCGTTTTGAATAATGGCTGTGTCGCCATCTAGAATACCTGCTTCAATCATCGAATCACCATGCACTTCGAGCGCATAATGTTCTCCTGAGCGGAGCATTTCCATTGGAACAGAGATTTGATTCACTTCTTGTTGCAGCGCTTCAATTGGTGTGCCAGCCGCAATGCGGCCCATCACAGAGATCGACATCGAGCGATCATCATTGGCCGCAACCGGTGGCGCACTGGCCCTCGATGGGCTGGCCAAACTGGACGACATTGTATCGGGAAGTTTCACCACTTCGAGCGCTCGGGCACGGTGAGCCAAGCGTTTGATGAAGCCACGTTCTTCTAAAGCGGTGATGAGACGGTGAATGCCAGACTTCGAACGCAGGTTCAAAGCCTCTTTCATTTCGTCAAAACTGGGGGACACGCCGGTCTCTTTCAACCGTTCATTGATGAACAACAAAAGCTCGTATTGTTTTTTCGTAAGCATGGTGGCTCCCAAAGTAGAACGAATCACTAACTCTTTTGTTCTACTTTTATTCGCATTTGGGTGCAAGTCGCTTGTTTTGAGATATTTATGATTCGGTCAAATGTCGCGTTGCCTGCACGATATCTTCTTGCCGCATCAGACTTTCGCCGACCAAAAATGCGGCGATGCCCTCGTCCATCAGGCCGCGCACATCGGCGCCTGAGGCAATGCCGCTCTCGCTGACCAGCAGGATATCGTCTGGCACTTGCTTCATCAGCTCACGCGTGGTGTCTAGGCTGGTCTCAAAAGTCCGCAAATTACGATTGTTGACGCCCAGCAGTTTCGGCTTCATGGCCAAGGCGCGCTGCATCTCAGGGGCGTCATGCACTTCAAACAAAGCGTCCATGCCAAATTGCGTGGCCGCGTCATAAAGCTCGCTGGCTTGGGCATCGCTGGTCGAGGCCAGAATAATCAAAATCGCATCGGCGCCCCAGCTTCGTGCCTCGGCCACTTGATAGGGGTCATACATAAAATCTTTGCGCAAAACCGGAAGCGCACAAGCGGCGCGCGCCGCTACCAAATATTCCGGCGCGCCTTGAAAGCTGGGCGCGTCGGTTAACACCGACAGGCAAGCGGCGCCGCCTTGCTCGTAGTTTTGGGCAATGACGGGCGGATTAAAGTCGGCTCGAATGAGGCCTTTTGACGGACTGGCTTTTTTAATCTCGGCAATCAGCGCGGGCTTTTTTTGCGCCGCTTTGGCCATCAGCGCGGTGATAAACCCGCGTGGGGCATCGCCAGCTTCGCTTAAGGCCGTGACGGTTTCCATCACTTGCGCATGGGGACGCGCGGCTTTGGCCGCGGCAATTTCTTCCAGCTTATAGGCGGTGATATGCGCTAAAATATCTGGTGGTTGCTGGGTCATGGGCTAGCTCGCAAGTTTTTGGGACGTGGCAACAAGATTGGCTAAGACAGTGCGCGCGCCGCCATCATCGATAGCAAGGGCGGCCATTTCTACGCCTTCTTTCAAAGTTTCGGCTTTATGGCAAACCACCAAGGCGGCGGCCGTATTGAGCAGAACGATGTCGCGATAGGCGCCGATCTGGCCATCCAAAAGCGCGGTCATAGCGGCCGCGTTTTCCTCTGGTGTGCCCCCGACTAAACCTTCGGGCTTGGCGCGGGTAAGGCCTGCATCCTCTGGGGTCACTTCAAAGACATTGATTTCGCCTTTGCGCAAACTGGCTACCGTGCTGGGGCCTGTTGTGGTCAGCTCGTCCATACCATCCGAGCCATGCACGACCCAAGCGCGTTCGGAGCCGAGTTTTTTCAGCACTTGGGCGAGCGGCTCTACCCATTGTTTGTCGAACACGCCGAGCAATTGGCGGTTGGCACCCGCTGGATTGGAAAGAGGGCCCAGTAAATTAAAGATTGTGCGAAAGCCTAATTCTTTGCGAATGGGTGCCACATGGCGCATGGCCGCATGGTGATTGGGCGCGAATAAAAACCCTATGCCAACCTCATTAATGCATTGTTCCAAAGCGTTGGCAGAAAGGTTCAGCTCGACGCCTAAGGCTTGCAATACATCCGACGAGCCGGATTTAGAGCTTTGCGCCAATGTGCCATGTTTGGCCACATAAGCGCCACACGCTGCCGCCACAAGCGCCACAGCCGTCGAAATATTATACGAGCCGCTGCCATCGCCGCCGGTGCCGCAGGTGTCTAGCACGTGGGTTGGGGTTTTTACTTTCATCGCATTGGCGCGCATCACCGAGACGCCCGCGGCGATCTCGTCGATGGTTTCGCCGCGCACCCGAAGGGCGGTAACGAAGGAACCGATTTGCGCCGGGCTGGCCTCGCCGCTTAAAATAACTTCAAAGGCTTTGCTGGCTTCGCTCGAGGTGAGCGGGCGTCCGCTTTGCAAAATCGCTAGGGTTGGTTTTAGCGCATCCATTTGAAATTCCTCTAAACTCTCTTAAACTTTTAAAGCGGTGTCTTGCGGTATGCGGGCGTCTTCAACCTCTAGCCCAGCGACGCGCAAAAACCTCGCCATCATTTTATGTCCGCCCACGGAGGCAATGCTCTCGGGGTGAAATTGCAGCCCATAAATCGGTTGGGTTTTATGTTGCACGGCCATGATAACGCCGTCGTCGGTTTGGGCCATAACGTCGAGGCAATCTGGCAGGCTATCGGGCGCAATCATCAGGGAATGATAGCGCGTCACCGTCAGGGGCTGGGGCAGGGTTTGGAACAGACCCTTGCCGGTATGTTGAATATCGCTCAACTTGCCGTGCATAATTTTATCGGCGCGCACCACTTTGGCGCCAAAAGCTTGGCCAATGCATTGATGGCCGAGGCACACACCAAAAATAGGTAAGTCGACAGGCGCGGTTTTAATCAGGTCAAGGCAGATGCCGGCTTTGTCTGGGTCGCAAGGGCCCGGCGAGATAACAATGCCTTCGGGCTTGCTGGCAAAGATTTCTTCGGGCGTGGCTTTATCGTTGCGCACCACATTGCAATCATGGCCCAGCTCGCCCAAAAACTGCACGAGGTTGAACGTAAAACTGTCGTAATTATCAATCAGCGTTAACATTAGGACCGGTTCTTTCTTTGGTTTGCCAAGTCGAGAGCCACCTCTGCGGCGCGAAACAGGGCGGCGGCTTTGTTCACCGTTTCTTCGTATTCATATTCTGGCGTGCTGTCATACACCACGCCACCCCCCGCTTGGGCGTATAACTTGCCATCTTTTACCACGGCTGTGCGCAGCGCAATACAGGTATCCATATCGCCATTGGCCGAGAAATAGCCGACGCAGCCAGCGTAAATGCCGCGCCGCTCCGGTTCTAACTCATCGATGATTTCCATCGCGCGAATTTTTGGCGCCCCCGAAACCGTGCCGGCTGGAAAGCCAGCCACCAGCGCATCAATCTCGTCGAGGTCTTGGCGCAAAGTGCCCGTGACATCGGAGACGATGTGAATGAGGTGCGAGGTTTTTTGCAGGCCAAAAGAGGTGTTCACTTTTACGCTGCCAATTTCACAGACACGCCCGACATCATTGCGCCCCAAATCGAGCAGCATTAAATGTTCGGCACGTTCTTTTTCATCGCTCAAGAGGTCGGCGCTAATGGCGCCATCTTCGGCCAGGCTCGAACCACGTTTTCGGGTGCCGGCGATCGGGCGAATGTTGACTTCGCGGCCTTTCACGCCCACCAAAACTTCAGGGCTGGAGCCGACCACGGCGAAATCGCGCAAGTTCAAATAGAACAAATAAGGCGAGGGGTTGACGCGGCGCAAAGCGCGATAAAGGTCAAATGGCGGCAACTCAAAATCAATGTTGAAGCGCTGGCTGAGGACAACCTGAAACACATCGCCGGCCTCAATATAAGCTTTGGCGGTATCGACCATGTCATAATAAGACGCTTGGCTCATATTCGAGTTCGGCTCGGTGAAAGCATTTGGCACGCTCAAGGCCGCATCGGGCAGGGCGCTATAGAGGCGTTCTTTGGCCTCGTCTAATCGCGCCAGGGCGTCATCATAAGCAGCGTCTGCGGTTTTGCCATCGGGGCGCACAGGCGTTACCAAACGGATCATATCGGTGACGCTATCAAACACCGCCATCAGTGTCGGGCGCATGAACAAGCAGTCTGGCACTTGCATAACGTCTGGATTGCTATTGGGCAGGTCTTCCATATGGCGCACCATATCGTAGGCCATATAACCAAACACACCGGCCGACATGGGCGCCAAAGTCTCGGGAATATCGAGGCGCGATTGCGCCAATATTTCGCGCAAAGCGTCCAGCGGCTCGCCTTGCATGGGCGTGAATGTGTCGAGGTCGTCGAGCGCCTTTGGGTTTACCTCGGGCTGCCCATCGGACACGCGAAACAGCAAGTCAGGGGCCAAGCCAATCATGGAATAGCGGCCGCGAATATCTCCGTCTTGCACGCTTTCCAGCAAGAAAGAAAACGCCTCGCCATGCGTCAGTTTAAGAAAGGCGGCAACCGGCGTTTCCAAATCCCCGATCAGTTGCGACCAGACAAGCTGTGGCTCGCCCGCCTGATAGGCAGCGGTAAAGCTCTCGCGGTCCGGGGTCGGGGGCGCATGGTTCATTTTAGGTGGCTCATCGCGAAACCAGTTCGCTGGTGGCGCGCTCCAAGTTGGCTTGATTGACGCTCAATCCGAAATGGCCCTGCAAACTGCGGACGAATTGATTGGTCAGGTCGAGGTGATATTTACGTTTCTCGCCATCGAAAATCAGGTCTTTGGCTTCGCCATCTCGCACATCTGCCGGAATAACCTTACTGACTTGCATGACGATAATCTCGCCGCCAAAGCCGACATTGGCCCAAGCGAATTTACGATTTGGAACGGCAAATAATTGCTTCACAGCTTGGTCGGAAAACGTGTCATTGCTGACTTGGCGGGTCATTGGTTCGGAGACCAAAGGGTCGCGCTTAAAGCTTGCGGCGACCGATTTAAAGCTGCCCGTTTCATTGCCTTGCTTGACCATATGTTCGGCCATGGCTTCCAGCAATTTGGTCTGTTCGGCGACTTCCCATTGTTGGCTCACGGTTTTGCGAATGTCAGCCAGTGGCGGCACTTCGCTTGGCGTGATGGCGGTGAGGCGCAACCAAACATAGGTGCCATCGTCCATTTCAATCATCGGGGTTTCTTCGCCCACGGCCGTTTCAAACAACGAAGGCGCTATGTTGTCATAGCGCGAAAGAAGCGCCATTTTTCTGCCTTTGGCGTTCTCGCCATCGGCGTTGATGTTGCGGATGTTAATCACATTGAGGTCGAAGCGCTGGCCAACACTTTCCAGCGTTTCGCCGCTGGCCAGTTCGTCTTCCACGGTTTCCGAGAAGGCCAACATGTCGTCGAGCGCGCGATCATAGATAATGCGATTGCGCAGCAGCTCGGCCACTTCACTTAAAGGCTTTGTCGTGCCGGGTGTAATGTCGCGCACGCGCAAAACCACATAGCCGAGCGGGCCTTCAATCACATCGCTAATTTCGCCTTTTTTCATAGCGAAGGACTTTTCGGCCAAGTCGGCGCTAATCAGATCTTCGCGCTCCACGGTGCCAAGGTCGGTGTTGCTCAGCGTTTGGCCGACAGCCAAAACGATTTTGGCAAAGCTTGCCCCTTCGCTCAAGAGGGCCTTCACTTTGGCCACTTCTTCATCTTCGCTAACAACCAATTGGTCGATGGCGCGGGTTTCGGCGACGGAATATTCGTCGATCGAGGCTTCATATTCCTCTTCCAAAGTGGCGGCGTCGATGGAAATAAGCTCGGCGAAACGAGCCGGTGAAACCACCAGCGCTTGGCCCGAGCGTTTTTCAGGTTCGGCGAAACGCAATTTGGTTTGGCCGAAAAAAGTTTCCAATTCTTCATTCGTCGGATCGCCAATATCATCGGTCTCTTTCAGGGTGAGAATGAGATATCGGGCGACGCGACGCTCGAGGAAATGCTTATAAAGCTTTTCCGTCAGCACTTTTGGCACCAAGCCAGAATCGACCGTGGCTGAGCTCAATTGCTCGAGCATATGGAAGCGGCGTTGGTCTTCGACGAATAGTTTTTCGGTCAATCCATTTTGCTGCAAAACCGAGCGGAAGGTTGGCTCATCAAACTGGCCGTTGACGCCCAAAAAGCTCGGGTCTTTGACAATGGCTGCGGCGATGGCGGTATCGCTGCGGCCCAAGCCCAGCTCTTCGGCGGCTTCGCGAAGCGCTGCGCTGCCCAGCATATTGTTCAGCACTTGGCCTTCCACGCCTAAATTACGCGCCATGGCTGGCGAGAGACTGGTGCCCAATTGTTGCGACAGGCTTTGCGTGCGCTGCAGGTAGCGCAACTGATATTCTTGCCGATCAATTTTTTGATCCCCGACTTGCGCGATTTCCTCGTTCGAGAAACCCGTGAACGTGTCTGCGACGCCCCAAAGGCCAAAAGCAAAAACCAGCAAACCAATAAGCAGAATGCCAAGCACACCACTTACTTTCGAGCGCATAAAATTGAGCATGTAACATCTCTTTCTAGATAGGCCGCGCTGTTGAAAGAGCGTCGTGCCTGATGGGAATTCCCGACAGCATACTGCGGCGCCGCCAAACTCGCAAGCGCAGTGGGGGCAAATTACGAGCAAAAACCAGCCCTCCAGCGGGAAAGATGACAAACTCGGTCGAAGCAGCTAAATAAGGGGCCTATGTGAACCCGAAATGGAGACCTGCCATGGCTGCGCCGAAAAAAACCACTCTCAAAGCCCCAAAGCCCCTCGTTGCTGGCAATTGGAAAATGAATGGCACCACGGCCAGTCTCGGCGAAGTGAAAAAACTGGCGCGCGCACTGGCAAAAAAAAAAAATAAAGCCAAATGCGAGGTGATGATTTGCCCGCCAGCCACACTTTTGGCCCCGATGAAAGCCTTGAAAGCCAAAGGCGTGGCTTTGGGCGGGCAAGATTGCCATGCCGCCAATAGCGGCGCCCATACCGGCGATGTCTCGGCCGCCATGCTGAAAGACGCTGGCGCCACCGCGGTTATTCTGGGTCATTCGGAGCGCCGCGCCGACCATTTGGAAACCGACAAGCAAGTGAAAGCCAAAGTCGGTGCCGCCCATGGCGCGGGTCTGCTGGCGATTATGTGCGTCGGCGAAAGCCTGAAGCAGCGCAAAAGCGGCGACACTTTAAAAGTCGTGAAAGCGCAATTGCGCGGCTCGCTGATGGATGACTGCACGGCCAAAAATACCGTGATTGCTTATGAACCCGTCTGGGCCATCGGCTCGGGGCTGACGCCAACGGTGGAGCAGGTCGAAGAAGTCCACACCGCGCTTCGCAAAGCCTTGGTGCGCCGCTTTGGCGATGAGGGCGCGAAAATGCGCATTCTCTATGGCGGCTCGGTGAAGCCTGCCAATGCGGCGGAGCTGATGGCGGTGCCAAATGTCAACGGCACGCTGGTCGGCGGCGCGAGCCTGACCGCGAAAGATTTCGGCGGAATTGTTAAGGCTTACGCTTAATTAAAGCGCTTTGAGTTTGCCCATTTCGCGCGGTTCGACCAGCTTTAACGAGGCGGGCGAAAACACTGCGTCTTTAACTTCATCGCCATTGGTAAACCAAGCGCATTGAAAATTGCCGCCGGTTTCAGCGACGATGGTCATCGGTGGGTCACCAGAATTCAGTTCAACGATGCTTCCTTGGGTAAGTTTCTCAGCCATTTTTTTCTCCTTTTTATTAGCCAATTTAGCCTAGCCGAACGGGCGGGGCGGGTCAATTTAGCCCTTATCCCCCTGAGTAATAAATAGATTGACGGATTTACTTGCAGGTATATCTTTGCCTAATAATATAAAAATAATAAAAAGGGGCACGTTATGAACAAGGTTCCGTTTTGGGTTAAATTGCTGAGTAAGTTGGGTCTGATGAAATCGCATAAGATTGAAATTGAGTGGGACAAAGAAGAGCAAATGTTTTTTGCCTCAAGCAAAGATATCGACGGACTTATACTGGAAGCGGAAAGCATTCCTGAAATGCTGGAAAGCCTCCACGAAGTGATTCCAATGCTTTTAGAGGCAAACAACAGCACCCTTAAGCAACAGGACGCTCACTTGGACATCCATCTAAAAAGTGGCCTTTCGGAGCTTCTAGGACAGCCGACCTAAGTTTTGTTTCTTACGTCTCAGCAACTTGCAAAAAAACTGCGGAAAGCAGGTTGCCTCAAAATACGAGAAGGGGGCAACCATGAAATATGGCGCAATCCAGCAACAAATAAAAATTTTACCGTGTCTCGCGGCGGCATAAAATCAAAGAGGCTCGCCGCCGATTTGCAAAAGCAGTCTGGCGCGAAACTTACCTAGTCGGCTTTAGGTCGGGGTGGCAACTGAATAAGGTTTCGACTGAATAGGTTGCGGCCGGTCTTGTACACGGTTTTCTAACCCCCGACACCAAGGTGACTTGGTGTCGGCCAGTTAGATAAAAAGAGCCAGATATGAGCCAAGACCGAAAAGACTTACTCTCGCCGATAGCCGCGGAAAACATTCGCCATAACCTATGGATTTACCGAGCCTATCAAGGCCGCACGCGCAAACAGATGGCCGAAGGCAGTTTGAAATCCAGCACTTTGCGCGCCTATGAATATGGGTTTCGCCCCGTAACGCCAGCGCATTTAACCCTTATTGCGGAGCGCTTGGCAGTCAGCGAAGAGATGCTCTGCGCACCGCCCGATTTCGCGTTGCTGCTCGATTGGCAAACGCGGCGCATGGTGGAATATTACCGCGGCCTAACCGACAATCAACGCCACGCCCTAAAACGCCTGCTGATGTATATGTGAACCGATTGCTATTCCCCCGCAAACGCGCTATATCGCTGCTATTGATTTTCGGACAGACTTTAGGAGACGTCCATGACCACCATTATTCTGGTTGTGCATTTGATGATCGCAGTGGCGATGATTGTGCTGGTATTGTTGCAACGCTCAGAGGGCGGCGCCCTTGGTATTGGCGGCGGTGGCGGCGATAGCATGATGTCGGCTCGTGGCCTCGGCAGCGTCATGACCCGCGCAACAGGTATTCTGGCCGGTCTGTTTTTCCTAACTTCCATCAGCCTTACCGTGCTCGGCACTATGGAAAACCGCTCGTCGGTTCTCGATGGCGTCACCGAGCAAGAGGGCAATCTGCCCGGCGTTGGCACTTTGGCGCCCGCCCCAATTTTGCCGCCAAGCAGCCTGCCAACCCCAGAATAACGGTTTTTACCGACAAGCTGTGAACAACTAAGTGATTCGGCTTACTCGACTCACTTTGCGCTAGCGCGAATCGATTCCGCTGTTTAATTTCAAATCCCATGGCACGATATATATTTATTACTGGTGGTGTGGTTTCCTCTCTTGGCAAAGGCTTGGCTTCGGCGGCGATTGGCGCTCTGTTGCAGGCGCGCGGCTATAAAGTTCGCTTGCGCAAGCTCGACCCCTATTTGAACGTCGACCCAGGCACCATGTCGCCCTATCAGCACGGCGAAGTTTACGTCACCGATGATGGCGCCGAGACCGACCTCGATTTGGGCCACTATGAACGCTTCACAGGCGTGCCCGCCTCGCGCGGCGACAATGTTACCACCGGGCAAATTTACCGCGATATTTTGGCCAAAGAACGCCGTGGCGATTATTTGGGCGGCACCGTGCAGGTGATTCCGCACGTGACGGACGCCATTAAAAACTTCATTCAGACCGATGTCGATGACGTGGATTTCGTATTGTGCGAGATTGGCGGAACCGTCGGCGATATCGAAGGCCTGCCGTATTTCGAGGCCATTCGCCAGCTCAGCAATGACCTGTCGCGCCAACAATCGATTTTCGTTCACCTAACCTTGCTGCCGTATATTCCGGCTGCTGGCGAGATGAAAACCAAACCGACACAGCACTCCGTGAAAGAGCTGCGCTCTATCGGCATTCAGCCCGATATTTTGCTATGCCGTTGCGATCGCCCGATTCCCGAAGGCGAAAAACGCAAGATTGCGCTGTTCTGTAACGTGCCCGAAAGCGCCGTGATTGAAGCGCGCGATGTCGATAATATTTACGCCGTGCCACATTCCTATCACGCCGAAGGGCTGGACGTAGAAGTGCTGGCCGCCTTTGGCATGCAAGATGCGCCACCGCCCGATTTAAGCGTCTGGGACGAAGTGATGACGGCCGTGCGCGAGCCAGAAGGCGAAGTGACCATTGCCGTTGTCGGCAAATATACCGAGCTGAAAGAGGCCTATAAATCGCTGATTGAAAGCCTGCAACATGGCGGCATTGCCAATAATGTGGCGGTCAACATCGAGTGGCTCGACGCGCAAGTGTTTGAGCGCGAAGACGCGGCGTCTTATTTGGAAAAAGTAAACGGCATCCTCGTGCCCGGCGGCTTTGGCGAGCGCGGCGCGGAAGGCAAAATCGCGGCGGCAAATTTTGCCCGTACCCGCGATGTGCCGTATTTTGGCATTTGCTTTGGCATGCAAATGGCGGTGCTGGAAGCGGCGCGCAATATGGCAGGCATCCGCGATGCCACCTCCAGCGAGTTCGGCCTAACGGGCACCAATTTAGTTGGCCTGATGACCGAATGGGCCTCTGGCGAAGTGATGGAACGCCGCCGCCAAGACGGCGATTTGGGCGGCACCATGCGCCTTGGCGCGTTTGAGGCTTACCTGAAAGAGGGCAGTCGGGTGGAAGAGATTTATGGCACCCGCGTCATCTCCGAGCGCCATCGCCATCGCTATGAAGTGAATATGGATTACCGCGAAATGCTGGAAGGGCAAGGGCTGGTTTTCTCTGGCGTGTCGCCCGATGGCGTGCTGCCCGAGATTGTCGAAATTCCGGCGCACCCTTGGTATATTGGCGTGCAGTTTCACCCAGAGCTGAAGTCGCGCCCTTTTGCGCCGCATCCGCTTTTCGCCTCCTTCGTGGAAGCGGCCCTGGAGCAAAGCCGCCTCGTATAAAGGGCGCAAAGTCGTTTAGTTTAATTAGCATTGGAAAACATCATGAGCGTTTTGACCCTGAAAGACTATGACCTGAAAATTGGGGACGGCGAGAAGATGGTCGTCATGGCTGGCCTCAACGTGCTGGAAGACGAAGGTCTGGCGATGGAAGTTTGCGCCGAGCTGAAAGCGGTCTGCGCCGATTTAGAGTTGCCATTTATTTTCAAAGCCAGTTGGGACAAAGCCAACCGCTCGTCCATCACCTCCTATCGCGGCCCCGGCATGGCGGCGGGCCTGCCGATGTTGGAAGCGGTGAAAGCCAAACACGGCGTGCCCGTGGTGACAGATTTGCACGAAGAATCCCAAGCCGAGGCGGTTGCGGCCGTGGCCGAAGTGGTTCAACTGCCAGCATTTTTGGTGCGCCAAACCGATTTGGTGGTCGCTACGGCCAAGGCCGTGGCGGCACAAGGCGGCTGGCTGCATGCCAAAAAAGCGCAGTTTTTAGCGCCATGGGATTGCGCCAATATTATTTCAAAAACCCGCGAAGCGGCGCCCGATATTCAGCTTATTCTGTGCGATCGCGGCACCAGCTTTGGCTATAATAATTTGGTCGTCGACATGTTGGGCATTCCGGAAATGAAAAAACTCGGCGTGCCGGTCACCATGGACGCCACCCACGCGGTGCAATTGCCTGGCGCCGACCCGCGCACGGCAGGCGCCTCGACGGGCGGTCGTCGCGAAGGGGTTTCTGTGCTGGCCAAATCAGCGATTGCGGCGGGCGCCAACGGCGTCTTCCTAGAGTTCCACCCAGACCCAGACGCCGCCTTATGCGATGCCCCAAGCTGCCTCGCGCTAGACGAAGCCCGCGGTTTGTTGACCACGCTAAAAGCCGTGCATGAGGCCGTCGCCTAAGCGACGGGCCCGAGAGGGTAAAGAAAGACGAGGCTAGAGGGCGGCCATGACAGGCCCTCGCAAACAACGCGTCCAGCAAACGAGACGCGAGGAAGAAGATGGATGATGGAAGAAATTGAGGTAATTCTGAATTGGCTTGAATCTAATTATGAGGTCATCGTTGCGCTTGCAGCGATGGTGATAAGTGTATGGTCTCTTCACTTGCAACGTGAGCACAATAAGCTTTCAGCTAAACCTTATTTAGATTTTGAGTATCTCTCTGGTGGTGTCGATAAGCGTTTGGAGCTTTCCATTGCCAATGTAGGATTTGGGCCAGCGTTAGACATTGTGCTAAATCTTTATGACCAAGGCGAGTATGTAGAAACTGAAAAATTAAAATTTAGAGACTATATGGTTGAGCAAGCAGACCCCTTGTTCTTAAAAGGCACTAAACTAAGTATTGTCAATCCATCAACCTTAAAAAGTGGTCAAAAACAGACCATTTTGCAGCTCGAGGGTCCTGACCCTCGGGAAGCGCGTGAGGAATTTATCCAACGATTCAAGTTTGAACTGGCCTACTTTTCTTTATACGGAGAGAAATCTACCGTTGAGTTTACTGCCCCTGTCTAGCCCTTACATATGCATCATCAGGCGCTTAATCGCGTGGCGTTGATGGTTGTCTAACCCGCGAAAATATTCCACGATGCGCCGCGTTTGCCAGTCTAGCACCAGCTCGTAATTTGGCGGCGCGGTGAGGTCGTCTTCGCTGACTTCTAACCGCTTGGCGAGGAGCGTGAGATGGGCTGGCGTTATGGGGCGGAAGCCGTATTCATAGGCGCGCAAAATGCCCGACCGCAAGCTGCCTTGCGCCAATTGCTTGCGGGTTCGGTTTTGGAAGGTTCGGTAAACCCATAGGTTATGGCGAATGTTTTGGGACACGGAGGGCGGCAGTAAAGTTTTTTGATCTTGGCTCATATCTGGCTCTTCTTTCCTAGCTTGCCGACACCAAGTTGCCTTGGTGTCGGGGGCTAGAAAGACCGAACGATGGAACGGCCGCAACCTATTCAGTCGAAACCTTATTTGGCTGCCACCCCGACCTAAAGTAGGCGAGGTGAACATTTTCACAGCAATTCATTAAAAAAGGCTTGAGCGTCAGCTCAAGCCACATACGCAAAACAAATTGCGGCCATCGTTCGGAACTTTCTAGGTTCCTGTAGTCTCGTTCACTGGACTACCCAAAAACGATAGCAGAAAATTATGCAGAGCGATAGGGCGCAACGGCTTGGTGTCGGGGGCTAGAAAGACCGTCCAGAGAGCGGCCACAACCTATTCGGTAGAAACCTTATTTGGCTGCCACCCCGACCTGAAGTCGCGCGAAAGGGCTACTCGGCAATGGCCTTCCTTTATATGACGCTCTCCGAAGCGGATTCCTCTGACTCAGATTTAGTCATCTCCGAGATTACTTTACCGAACTTTAAAAGGGTTTTTTCTGAATCTGAAATGGGCTCCACTGTTAGCTGATAGCCGAATGTGCCGAGCACTTTAATAAATGTTCTAATCGTCGGATTGCCATTGGGCGACAACGCTTTTTGTAAGCCTTGTCGAGACAGGCCAGCTAGTTTCGCCGTCTCGCCTATGCCTTTAACTTTCACCACGGTGCGCAATTGGCTAAGCGTTGCTTCAATGTCTCCATCTTCTGCCATGTTCTGAAAAATAGAAGCAATATAGTCGTCAATCCGCTCGATATTTTCGCGCAGATAGCCTTCTTCCACTTGTTCCAAAGTGCCAAAATTTTTATATTTCATTTTGCATCTCCTGCCATATTCCTTGGGCCATTTTTATGTTCGCGCTTTGCCGTCGCTTGGTGCTGGCGTGTAAAATAATCACAACCACATCTCCGTCGTTCGCAAAATAAACTCTATAGCCGGGGCCTAAATGAATACGCAATTCCCAAACGCCATCGCCAACAAAGCGGGTATCGCCCATATTGCCAGCTTTTAATCGCTCCACTCGGCGGTTAATCGTAGACACGGCTTGTGCGTCAGCGAGGCTGGTCAGCCAATTTATAAACGCTTCGTAGTCGTAAAAAGTCACCGTTTTCGGTGTTGTGGCTTTAGCCGTCTTATTCTTCTTTTGATTGCAGTGCAAACTATAGTTTGCACCTCTCGTTAGCGACCTCTATACGGAGGCACGCCTTGGTCGGGGATAAATAATCCCTCAGGTGGTTCTGAGCTTTGCCAAAACACGTCGATGGGAATGCCGCCGCGTGGGTACCAATAGCCACCGATGCGCAGCCACTTGGGCTTCATGCATTCAATCAGCCGTTTGGCCACCATAATGGTGCAGTCTTCGTGAAACGCGCCATGGTTGCGAAAGCTGCCCATGAAGAGTTTGAAACTTTTGCTCTCAACCAAATGCTGGTCGGGCACATAGTCGATAACCACATGCGCGAAATCTGGCTGGCCCGTGACAGGGCAAATAGAGGTGAACTCGGGCACCGCAAAGCGGGCCACATAATCAATATCGACATGCGGGTTCGGCACGCGCTCGAGCACCGCTTCTTCGGGGCTATTGGGCAGGCCGGTTTGCTGGCCTAGCAGGGTTGCGCCGGTGGCGTCACTTCCGTTAGCGGACATGTTGGCTCCCTTGATAAAGGCAAGATTGGCCGAGGCTATCGCGAAACACTTCGACGGCACAAATTTGCGGCAGTGGGGTTTGCAAGGCGCCCCAAATCCATAGGCATAGGTTTTCCAGCGTCGGCTGTTCTAGGCCGTCAATTTCGTTGAGCATTTGGTGGTCTAGGCGCTCGTGCATGTCTTGCAGCAGCGCGCCCATTTTTTCCAAATCGACAATCTGCCCATGGGCGTCGGGCAAGCCCTCGACGGTCACGCGCGCGCGAAAGCTGTGCCCATGCACGCGCGTATTGGCGTGGCCTGCCGGATAATGGCTGAGGCTGTGGGCAGCATCAAAAGTGAATTCGCGTGATAATTTCATGCCCCGCTTATGCCCGATTAAGCAAATCGGGTCAATTGGGCTCTAGTCGAGGCCGACAATTTTATGCGTCTGCAAGCTGACCCGCCATTGCGGGTTTTGCAGACAATAGGCAATCGCGGCCTGCACGTTGTGCCAACTGGTTTCGGCATCGCCTGTGTCCATCGGCTGTAGGTAGAAGTTTTCGAAATCTAATTCCGCAAACTGATCGGGCGATAGCTCGTCTTGCGGGTAAACGAATTTCAACTCATGGCCGCGGGTTTGTTTCAGCTCGGTTTTGGGTTTGGGGCTAACACAAATCCAATCGACGCCTTCCGGCACGTCCAAAGTGCCATTGGTTTCCACGGCGCATTCAAAGCCGCGAGCGGCCAGGGCCTGTAAAAGCTTTGTGTCTAATTGCAAGCAAGGTTCGCCGCCTGTGAAAACAATATAGGCATCGGCGCTGGGTGGGTTTTCTGGCCAGAAGCTGGCAATGGCATCGGCCAGCGTTTCGGCGCTATTGAACTTGCCGCCGTTTTGGCCATCGGTGCCGACGAAATCTGTATCGCAAAAGGTGCATTGCGCGGTGGCGCGGTCTTTTTCCAAGCCCGACCACAGGTTGCAGCCAGAGAAGCGGCAAAACACGGCAGGGCGGCCACTTTGGGCGCCTTCGCCTTGCAGGGTGTAAAACATTTCCTTCACGCTATAGGTCATGCGTGGCGCTCCATTTTGTATAGCCGGCGGCGCGTAACTCGCACGCGGGGCAATCGTTGCAGCCATAGCCCCAGTCGTGGCGGTGTTCGCGTTGCCCGCGATAACACGTATGGCTATGTTCTAGGGTCAGCTCCACCAAAGCCTCGCCGCCCAATTGCGCGGCCATCTCCCACGTCTCGGCTTTGTCGATGTGCATGAGCGGCGTGTCGATGGTGATGTGCGTTTCCATTCCCAAGTTGAGCGAGGCCTCCAGCGCATCCAGCGTGTCGCGGCGGCAATCGGGGTAGCCTGAATAATCGGTCTCGCACATGCCACCGACCAGCACATTCAGCCCCCGCCGATAGGCCAGGGCTGCGGCATAGGTGAGAAACAATAAATTGCGGCCGGGCACAAAGGTGGCGGGCAGATTATTCTTCGTTTTCTTCATGTCATGGCTGTCGCTGCCAGATGCAATCAGCGCCGTGCCGCCAATTTCGGCCAGCGCGGGCAGGGCCAGCGTATGGTCCTCGCCGAGGCGCGGGCCCCAGTCGCTTATTTTGGCAATCTCTTGGCGCAAGCGCGCCCGGCAATCTAGCTCGATGCGATGGGTTTGGCCGTAGTCGAAACCCAGCGTTTCCACATGGGCAAAATTATCCAGCGCATAGGCCAGACAGGCGGTGGAATCTTGCCCACCGGAAAACAATACCAAAGCTGTTGAAGTGTCCTTCATGCCTGACCTTAGACCGAACTCTATTGCTTTCGTCAAGAGGGCGGCTTGCAGATTTGCACGAACGGGTGATTTACGCTAAACCAAACTCAAATTCATATTTACTTGTGAGGCCCTTATGACTGCCATTCTTGACATTATCGCGCGTGAAATTCTCGACAGCCGCGGCAACCCAACCGTCGAAGTCGACGTATTGCTAGACGATGGCGGCTTCGGCCGCGCTGCCGTGCCCTCGGGCGCCTCGACCGGACAATATGAAGCGGTGGAACTGCGCGATGGCGACAAGTCGCGCTATATGGGCAAGGGCGTTTTAAAAGCCGTCGACGCGGTCAATGGCGAGATTTTCTCGGCGCTTTGCGGGTTAGATGCCAGCGAGCATTTGCACATCGACCAAGCGATGCTGACTTTGGACGGCACAGAAAACAAGTCGCGCCTTGGCGCCAATGCTATTTTGGGCGTTTCCATGGCGGTGGCCAAAGCGGCCGCCGATAGCCAAGGCACGCCTTTGTGGCGCTATATTGGCGGTGCCAATGCGCGCACCTTGCCCGTGCCGATGATGAACATCGTCAATGGCGGCGCCCATGCCGACAACCCGATTGATGTGCAAGAATTCATGATTATGCCCGTCGCGGCGACCAGCATCAAAGAAGCAGTGCGCATGGGGGCGGAGGTTTTCCATACGCTCAAAGGCCTGCTAATTGCCGATGGTCTGGCCACGGGCGTGGGCGATGAGGGCGGCTTTGCGCCCAACTTGGCCTCCACCGATGCAGCCCTTGGCTATGTGATGAAAGCCATTGAGAAGGCTGGCTATAAGCCGGGCGAAGATATTCATTTGGCACTCGATGCGGCGGCTACGGAATTTTGTGAAGACGGTATCTACCATCTCGCAGGCGAGGGCAAAAAGCTCGACGCTGGCGAAATGGCTGCCTATTGGGCCGACCTATGTGGCCGCTTCCCGATTGCCTCCATCGAAGATGGCATGGACGAAAACGATTGGGATGGCTGGAAAGCCCTGACCGATGCGATTGGCGACAAAGTGCAATTGGTTGGCGATGATTTATTCGTCACCAACCCGACCCGCCTGTCGCGCGGCATTGAAAATGGCATTGCCAATTCCATTCTCGTGAAGGTCAATCAAATCGGTACTTTGGCCGAGACCCTGCAAGCCGTTGAGATGGCGCATAAGGCGTCTTTCACGGCTGTGATGTCGCATCGCTCGGGCGAAACCGAAGATGCCACGATTGCTGATTTGGCTGTGGCGACCAATTGCGGCCAGATTAAAACTGGCTCTTTGGCGCGCTCCGATCGGTTGGCGAAATACAATCAGCTGATCCGCATCGAAGAATTGCTGGGCGATACAGCGGTTTATCCGGGCAAGTCGATTTTGAAATAATCCGAGAGTATCGGCAGTAAATAAAAAGGCCCCATCGTGAGACGGGGCCTTTTGTTTTATCCGGCTTTTATTTTACTCGGCTGGGCGTTTGCGCAAGCCAATGATTTAGAATTTATACCGTACACCGATACGGATATCTTGTCCGGCTTCCGGCATTTTATCCTTCAGCGGGCTCGCATGATGACGGATTTCTTCGTCCGTCACATTGCGAATGGCGGCCGTGAGAGTCATACCCTCATAGTGTGGCGGCTGATAGCTGGCCTTGAGGTCGACATTGGTGAAGCCTTCGGTTTTATGCTGCACCGAATGGTCTTCGCCTGGCTCGGTGGCAGGCACATCGTTTTGATCTAGCACGTGTTCAACATCCAATTGCAAGGATACCGAAGACAGCACTGTGCCTAGGCTGACGCCAAACTTGTCGGCTGGAATGGAAGGCAGCTTGTCCCCATCGCTCAATTCGCCAGTGACCGAGCTGTAGCTTGCGGAGGCGTCCCACGAACGATTGCCCAGCGTGAGCTTGGTTTGATAGTCAATCTCATAACCGCTCAGCTCGGCATCGGCCTGGCGATAGGCGAAGCAGGTTTCGCCCGTGCAATCCTCGCTGTCGGCAGCATTGCTGATGCCGCCGCCATCGACATCAATGCCGTCGTCTTCGTGGTGCAAATAGATGAAATCGCTGTAGTCATTTTGGAAGACGGCCACCCGCAATTGGCTGGCGTCCCAGGCTTTGCGAACGTAAAACTCGGTCGACAAAGAGGTTTCTGTATCCAAAGTCACATCGCCATATTCAGAACGACCGGCTGCGACATGCTCGCCTTCGGCAAACAGTTCAACTTGGGAAGGGGCGCGTTCGGTTGACGAAAGCGAGCCACCGACGAGCAGATTGCCATCCAGCTTGCGGGCCAAACCACCAGAGAAATTGGCAATCTCGAAAGATTTTTCGGCGTTTTCATCTGGGTGTTCTGCGTGGCTTGAGCTGCGTTCCACGCTGTCCGCACGCAAGGCCAACTCGGTTAGCCAGCCATTGTTTTCACGTTCGGAAAAAGCAAACAAGCCATATTGGGTTTGCTCTGTGTTCGGCAAATAGAAGTGGGCTTCTTCTTCGCCTTCTTCATGCTCTCCAACCTCAGGAAGCTTCAGTTCGACATCCCGAACCTCTAGCCCAAACAGCGCGTTCCAACCGTTTAGAATGGCGCCGGCTTCGCCTCGAATGTGTAGGCCAGTTTGATCAAAGCGCGTATGAACCGTGCCGTCTTCTAGTTCATCTTGGTCCAGCTGGGAGAGGCTAATGTCCGCGCGCAGGCTGTCCAATCGTCCCGATGCGGGGGTATGATTGACAATGGCCTGTAAGGTTTGTTGTTCCATTTCAATGGTAACAACCTCGCTGGCCCCGCCGCCATGCGCGTGCCCACCGGGAACGCCGTACTCTTTTTCGGTGGCAGAGACCACGATGGCAATATTGGTTTGGTCATCGCCGAATTGACCGGAAAGCGTGGCGCCTTTGCCCTCGCTTGCGGTGTTTTCGCCATCCCCTTCAGAATGAGCAGGGTGGTCTTCGGGGGTCTCTATGGCGTGCTTTCTTTCCGCCTCAATCATCGCGTCACTTTCCGCATGGTTCGGAATGGTGATCTCATCGGCATCATAGGAAAAAGCCGACAGAGCAAAGCCATTGATGCGCGTGTGGAATGCAGAAATGGTCTCATCGGCATTGCCGCCATATTCAAGCGAAACCTCGGAGCCGTCTTCGGCATCGGTATCGAGATGACGGTTAAATGTGTTCACCACGCCCGTTGCGGCGAAGGCACCATAGCGCAGCGCAGATGGGCCTTTGAGAACCTCAATGCGGTTGGCATCAAACAGATTAACCGCATTGGCATGGTCACCGCCAGAAGCGGCAATGTCGCCAACGGTCATGCCGTTTTGCAGGACATCAATTCGATAGCCCCCGAGCCCGCGAATAACCGGTTGGCCAACCGCCGGGCCGAAGCCCGCACTGCTGACGCCAGGTAATTTGGACAAAATATCGCCAATCGGGCTGTTGACCTGACCGGCAATGGCATCGGCGTCCAGGATTTCGGTTGTAGAGATGACGTCTGTGGCTGCCTTTTGAAAGGGCGAGCTATATACAATGACTTCATCGACGTCTTGCGCCCAAACAGATGTGTGGAGCAGGGTTGCGCCGAGCATAGCGGCGACTTGCGTTTTGCGGTTCATGTGAACCTCCTTCTGAATTTTAAAATAAAATGAAAATCAGATGGAGAAAGGGGGCGCTCGCGTTGGGGGCGTAAGGTATTTGACGATGCGGGCGCGAGGCGAGAGACGGCTGAAAGGCGTGGCTACACAGATTGGCCGAAGAAAAACCGGCGGCTCCGCAGAGGCCAAAGCGGGACTGGTATCCCCAAGCAGGCAATCGGTCTCGCTGTGGGTGGTTTGTGTGGGGGCGCTATCAAAATGGCTCGCATCATGCTGGAAGCCATGCACCAAACTTATCTGCAAAAGCAGTAGAGCCAATAGAGGCAGCATAGGTTTGGTAAAACGTTTCATGGCGCGAACGCTAGCATTGCGTATTTGAAAGCACAAGCGACCTCTACTAAGTCGTTGAGGCTAAGTCGTTGAAAAGCAACAAGCGAATCACTTTCTTCTTGACCCAACGAATCAAATCATGATTCGGTGCCTTATGATTCGTTTTGCAACTTCAGGGCTCTCTAGCCAAACCGTCGGACAAGAACCGTTCCGTCTGCGCCAGCTTTTGCTCCCAGGCATGTTGCTTTTGATGATTTTGGGCCTGTCGAGCCAAGCCCTAAAAGGCGAGCGCAGCCTATCGGGTTGGATGCAGTTGGAACGCAATTTGGTCGAGCGGCACGCTGAATTGGCCGACCTTCAAAAGAGCAATGGTGACTTACAAATGCAAGTTTACCGCCTCTCCAATGAAAGCCTAGATGTCGATTATCTAGATGAGCGCGCGCGACGTGTTTTGGGCCTTACGCGCACCGATGAAACCGTAATCTTTAATCTTTCGGTAGCGCCTTAACGCCTTCATTTTATAAACATCGCTATTCTGTCTGCAAAAGAGCGTCATTCTCACCTGTTCTTACGGGGGCATTTGGCCTATATAAAAGACATGACTGTGGTGATTGATACTGTATCGGGTGAACCGAAAAAACCGGCCAAAGCGCGCCATCCGGAAAAAGCCAAAAATCCGGACAGTGCTATTTTGCGCAAACCCAAATGGATTCGCGCCAAAGCGCCTGGCTCACCTGTCTATGCACAAACCAAAGCGATTGTGAAAGAGCATAATCTGGTTACGGTTTGCGAAGAGGCGGCCTGTCCCAATATTGGCGAATGCTGGTCCCAAAAGCATGCCACGTTCATGATTTTAGGCGAGATTTGCACCCGCGCTTGCGCTTTTTGCAATGTTAGCACGGGCGTGCCTTTGGCCCTCGACGCCCAAGAGCCCACGCGGGTGGGCGATGCAGTGGCTAAATTGGGGTTGAACCATGTGGTGATTACCTCGGTCGACCGCGATGACCTAGATGACGGCGGCGCGCGCCATTTTGCCGATACAATTCACGCCATTCGGGCGGCCTCTCCCAATACGACCGTTGAGATCTTGACCCCTGATTTTCTGCGCAAAGACGGCGCCTTAGAAGTGGTGGTTGAGGCCAAGCCGGATGTTTTTAATCATAATCTGGAAACCGTGCCGCGGCTTTATTTGTCCATTCGGCCGGGCGCGCGTTATTTCCATTCGCTCAATCTTTTGCAGCGGGTGAAGCAGCTCGACCCTGAGATTTTTACCAAGTCCGGCATTATGGTTGGGCTGGGGGAAGCGCGCGAGGAAGTGATGCAAGTGATGGACGATATGCGCTCGGCGCAGATCGATTTCATCACCATCGGGCAATATTTGCAGCCGACCCGCAAACATGCGCCCATCGATCGCTTTGTCACGCCCGATGAATTTGACGGCTACACCAAGCTGGCCAATTCCAAAGGCTTCTTGATGGTTTCGGCCACGCCGTTGACGCGGTCCTCGCATCATGCGGATGCTGATTTTGAAAAATTGAAAGCGGCGCGTTTGGCGCAAGAAGCCAAAGGCCTAGGTGTTAAAGGCCAAGGCGCTAAGGTTAAGACACGCTGATATGCAGTCCATGAAGCTCACGCGACAAAGCCCGTTCACGGCGCAGCAAATGTTTGAGCTAATTTGCGATGTCGATAAATATGATAGCTTTATTCCCTATTGCACGGCAGCGCGCGTACGCGAGCGCAGCGATACGCAAATGCTGGCCGATTTAGCCATTGGCTATAAGTTTTTGCGCGAGACCTATACCAGTCGCATTGAAATGGCAGAGGCGCCGCTAACCGTGACAGTGAAACAGGCAAAGGGCCCGTTTCGGCATTTGTTCAATCAATGGCAATTCGTCGACAAGCTTGAGGGCGGTTGCGAAGTGCATTTTGAACTGCAATTTGAATTTAATGTGCCGCTTTTGCGCCGCGTGCTGCAGCCGATGATGGGCAAAGTGGTCGAGCGCTTTGTGGCTGCCTTTGAAGACCGCGCGCGCGAGATTTATACCCAAAATTAGCTTACAGTTGGGCCAGCAACATATCCATTGCGGCATCCACTGTGGCGAGGCGCACTTCTGTGCGGCCGATATCGCCGAACGATTGACGAATGTGATGCACGCCGTTTTCGGTCGCTGTGGCCATGTGCACGGTGCCGGCTGGCTTTTCGGCTGAGCCGCCGCCGGGGCCCGCCACGCCCGATACGGCAATGGTCAGATGGGCGCTCGTCATATCGAAGGTGTTTTGCGCCATGGCGCGAACCACTTCCTCGGAAACCGCGCCATGCTGCTGTAGTAGCTCGGCTGGCACGTTTAAAATCTCATGTTTGGCGCGGTTGGAATAGGTTACAAAACTGCGTCCAATAACTACGGAAGAGCCTGGAATTTCTGTCAGCAAAGCCGAGATAAGCCCGCCCGTGCAACTTTCGGCTGTAGCAACCCGCATATGTTTCTCGCCACAGATTTTCAGGACTTGGGCGGCTTTATCGGTGAGGTTTTTGTCGAATAACATGAGGGGCTCCTAGTAAAAATTATAATGCAAAACAAACAGCAATAGGCCTGCCATTACACCTGCGAATACGTCGTCCACCATAATGCCATGCGCGCCGTGAATCGAGGTGTCGGCCCAGCTTATTGGCCAAGGTTTGATAATATCGAAAACGCGAAATAGCGCGAAAGCCAGCACGGCATTGCCGAGGGTCAGTGTGTCGGTGTTGAAGGGTGGGCTAATGGCTATCAGGGTCAGCCACATGCCCACCACTTCATCAATAACCACTGGCGAGGGGTCTTTATAGGTGGCGTTCGATATCCATTGTGCGCTGGCCCAATGGCCAAGTCCATAGGCCACGGCGGCGGCCAGCAACAGGCCGAGGGCGCCAAAATAATGGGCGATGAGAAAACCAGGATAGAGCGCCGCTAGCGAGCCCCAGGTGCCAGATGCAGGCTTTAGCAATCCGCTGCCAAAAAACGTTGCAATGAGCGTGGCCGGAGAGGTGAGCTTCAGGTGTTCTGGAGGTCTGTGGAAAAACGTCATTGGGCGCGCTCCTGACCGATGGGGGTTGGAACCACGAGGGTGACCATGGATTGGGCGGCGATGCCTTCGCCGCGGCCGGTGTATCCTAGACCCTCGGTGGTGGTGGCCTTTACCGAAACACAGGCGACATCGAGGCCTGTAATCTGTGCGATTTTTTCCCGCATAGCTTGGCGATGAGGGCCAATTTTGGGCTGCTCGCAGATCAGGGTCAAATCAATATGGGTGATTTGAGCCATGGCTTGCTCGGCCAAATGGACGGCATGGGCCAGAAAATCTCGCGATGGGCGGTTTTTATGCGCCGCATCCGAGGGCGGAAAATGATCGCCAATGTCGCCTTGTACCAAAGCGCCGAGTAAAGCGTCGGTGATGGCATGAAGGGCGACATCGGCATCGCTATGGCCAATCAACTCTCGATTGTGGGGGATAGACACGCCGCCAAGCATAATGGCATCGGCGCTATCTGGCTCGCCCAGTCGATGGACGTCGAAGCCACTGCCCGTGCGGGGCAGCAAGGTAGAGCCCGTGCGGGGCAGCACATTTGGCGATTGCGAGACAAAGTCCTCAGCATGGGTCAGTTTCACATTGCCGACCTCGCCAGCCACAATGGCCAAGGGGAGGCCCGCCAGCTCTGCAATGGCGGCATCATCGGTGATGTTTGGAAGAATTGGTGCGCTGGCGTGCGCCGCCAAAATTGCGTCGAACCGAAAAGCTTGCGGGGTTTGCGCGCGCCACAGGCCCTCGCGCGATACGGTTTGTGTAACTGTGCCTTGCTCGGCGCGTTTTAACGTATCCGTCACCTCTAGCGCGGGAATGGCCCCAGCGGCAGAGCCCAATGCCGTGAGGCAGCGCGAGATGATTTCTGCACTCACAAAGGGGCGGGCGCCGTCATGGATAAGCACTTGCTTTGGCGTCTGTTTGGCCTCTGGCCCGTGTTTCGCGAGAGCTTTTAAGCCCTCTAAAACGGACTCTTGGCGCGTTTCGCCGCCAAATACGTATTCTATATTATCAATACAAGACAGTGTCTTAAGGCTATCATTGTAAAGCTCTACATCATCTGGATGAATAACCACACACAGGCGCTGAACTTCTTTGTGCGAGACGAAAGCGCCCAAGGTTGCTCCAAGAACGGTTTCCCCATTGCCTTGTGGCAAGGCGCGATATTGTTTCGGCAAGCCTTCGCCTGCACGATGCCCACGTCCGGCGGCAACAATCAGGGCTGCGGTGATAGGTTCGGAACTCATACGTTAAACCTATACTAAAACGAGGCGATTTGCGACGAAATTTCTTGCATTTAGCGCTGCCTGCCTGCATTTTAGGCACGGTTCGAGTTTTTAAGGAATTGCCCAAATAATGACCATTCAGCTTGGCGATACGGTTTTAAATAGCCGCGTGCTTCTAGCGCCCATGTCGGGGGTGACGGATTTGGCGTTTCGCCAATGCGTCGCCAAAGTCAGCTCGGCGCAAGTGGTGTCGGAAATGGTGGCCAGCGAAGAATGGGTCAAAGCGCGCCCCGATGTGGCGTTGCGCGCCGAAGGAGCAGGGCTGAAGCCCTTCATGTTGCAATTGGCCGGGCGCGACCCGCATTGGATGCGCGAAGGCGCAAGGCTGGCATGCGAGGCGGGGGCCGATATCGTCGATATTAATATGGGGTGTCCGTCGCGCAAAGTAACGGGCGGGCTGTCCGGCTCGGCGCTGATGCGCGATGCGGATTTGGCAGAAAGCATTATTGCGGCAACTTGCGAGGGCAGTGACAAGCCGGTCACCTTGAAAATGCGCTTGGGCTGGGATGAAGATAGTTTGAACGCGCCCGAATTGGCTTGCGTGGCGCAAGGGCTCGGCGTGCAAATGATTACGGTGCATGGCCGCACGCGCTGTCAGTTTTATAAAGGCGAAGCCAATTGGCACGCGGTTGCGGATACGGTTTGCGCGGTCGATATTCCGGTTATCGTCAATGGCGATATTATCGATGGCGAGACGGCCAAAGCGGCGCTTGCCGCCTCTGGCGCAGCGGGCGTGATGGTAGGCCGCGCGGCGGTTGGGCGGCCTTGGCTATTGGGGCAAATCGAGGGATTTCTCGACCATGGTAGCTGGGCACCAGACCCAACCCCGGAAGCCCAATGGCAGATTTTTCGCGACTGGTACGCCGCCTGTTTAGCGCTTTATGGCGATTATTTGGGGGTGCGCGTCGGGCGAAAACATATTGCGGGCTTTATCGAAAGCTATTTGGGCGTGCAAGGCGGGCGCCAAATGCGGGCCGATATTTGTCGCTCGCATAATCCAGAGGTGGTGCTTGGCGCGATGCAAAAAATGTATGAAACACAAGTCGAAGAGGTAGCCGCGTAATGGCTTTATCCAACCCCACATCCAGTTCCACATCCGGCTCCAAGTCTAAAGACACAAGCCTCGGCGCCGAAGAGAAGCACATTCTCGATGCCTTGCCGCAGCCTGTGCTGGCCATTGGCGCCAACCGTTTTGTGACCTATGCCAATTTCGCGGCGCAAGAGTTTTTCGGCGTCGGCCTATCGGTGTTGCGCCGCCAACATGTTGAGCGCGTGATGCCCTTTGGCAGTCCGGTGGTGGGGCTAATCGAGCGCTGTTTGGACGATCGGGTGAGCTTTAACGAATATGGCATCGACCTTGGCGTGCCCAACGCGAGCGATTCTTATGTCGGAAACGCAAGCTCCGACCGGATGGTTGATTTGCATGTATCGCCCTCGGATGGCAGTTCGCAAGACGGCGATTGGCAGGCGCTTGTGGTGGTGCAGCCCCGCTCGATTGCCCAACATATGGACCGGCAGCTTACCCATCGCGGCGCGGCCCGCTCGGTCTCGGCCATGTCAGCCATGTTGGCGCATGAGATTAAAAACCCGTTGTCAGGCATTAAAGGCGCGGCGCAATTGTTGGAAAGCGATGCCAGTCCGGAAAACATTGAGCTGACGCAATTGATTTGTGATGAGACCGATCGCATTGCCGGTCTGGTGGACCAGTTTGAGCAGTTTACCGAAACCCACGCCAATATGGAGGATGGGGTGAACGTGCATGCGGTTCTCGGGCAAGTGCGCCTTTCGGCCAGCAGCGGCTTTGGCAGGCATGTTCATTTCATCGAAGATTACGACCCGTCGCTGCCTTTGGTGCAGGGCAATAAAGATTTGCTGACGCAGGTGTTTTTAAATTTGGTTAAAAATGCCTCGGAAGCCGCGGTTGGCAAAAAGCCTGAAATTAAACTCGTGTCCTCGTTTCGTCCCGGCGTGCGGTTGTCGATGCCAGGTCGCGCCAAGCCCGTAAGCTTGCCACTCGAGTTTCGAGTCATCGATAATGGCGCGGGCGTGCCGGAAGATATTAAATCGCATTTATTTGACCCCTTCGTGACCACAAAGGCCACGGGCACGGGGCTGGGGTTGGCTTTGGTGGCAAAAATTATTGGCGACCATGGCGGCACCATTGAGTGCGAAAGCCAGCCTGGGAAAACCGTGTTTTGCGTGCGCTTGCCCATGGCGACGCAAGCGAAGATGGATGGCGAAGCGCGCCCAAAATCAAGTTCAGTTGAGGAGATTAGTTATGAGTAAGGGAACCGTTCTAGTTGCCGATGACGACACCGCCATCCGCACTGTTTTAACGCAAGCACTGACCCGCGCAGGCTTTGAGGTGCGCGCCGGTGGCACCGCCGCCTCGCTGTGGCAATGGGTCAGCAATGGCGAAGGCGATGTGATTGTTACCGACGTAATGATGCCCGACCAAAATGCTTTCGATCTTATTCCGCGCATCAAAAAGCTGCGCCCCGATTTGCCGATTATTGTCATTAGCGCCAAAAACACTTTGGGCACGGCCGTCACGGCGGCTGAAAAAGGTGCCTTTGATTATTTGCCCAAACCGTTCGACATCAACGAAGTAACCGACTTGGTGCAACGCGCCGTCGATTTGCCATCTGGGGAGCCAGCGGCTCCTGTAGAGGCTGGAGACGCCGATGGTCTGCCTTTGGTGGGCGGCTCGCCAGCTATGCAAGAGATTTATCGTTCGGTGGCGCGGATGACGCAAAATGACTTATCGGTGCTGATAACTGGCGAAAGCGGCACAGGCAAAGAATTGGTGGCGCGCGCCTTGCATGATTATGGCGCCCGCAAGCGCGGTCAATTTGTGGCCATCAACATGGCGGCCATCCCACGCGAGTTGATTGAAAGCGAGTTGTTTGGCCACGAAAAGGGCGCTTTTACGGGCGCCAATCAGCGCATGGACGGGCGCTTTGAGCAGGCTGAAGGCGGCACTTTGTTTTTGGATGAAATTGGCGACATGCCGATGGAAACCCAAACGCGCCTGTTGCGGGTTTTGCAAGAGGGGGAATATACGACCATTGGCGGGCGCCGTCCGATTAAAACCGATGTGCGAATTGTTGCCGCGACGCATCAAGATTTGCGCCGCCTCATTCGCCAAGGTCTGTTTCGCGAAGATTTATATTTCCGCCTCAATGTCGTGCCGCTGCGCCTGCCGCCTTTGCGCGAGCGGGGGGAGGATATTGAAGACTTAGTGCGTCACTTCATGGCGCAAGGCATCGATGAGGGTTTGGTGGCCAAGAGTTTTGACAATGAGGCTTTGGAGGCTTTGCGGGCCCATAGTTGGCCGGGCAATGTGCGAGAATTAGAAAACCTCGTGCGCCGGCTATGCGCGCTTTATGTCGAAGATGTCATTGACGCCGAAGCGGTGCGACTGGAGCTGACCGAGACCGATTTGGAAGCCGCGCCCGCGCATCAAGAAGGGGGTAGCTTAACCGATAGTCTGCATTTCCATCTCAGTACTTATTTCAAGAGCCACGATAATGGTCTGCCCCCCAATGGGTTATACGAGCGGGTTTTGCGCGAAGTCGAAACGCCGCTCATTGAATTGAGCTTGCAGGCCACGCGGGGCAATCAGATAAAAGCAGCCGAGCTTTTGGGGCTAAACCGTAATACTTTGCGCAAGAAAATTCGCGAGCTCGATATTGATGTGGTCCGCGGCTCCAAAAAGTAATTTACCCTTGTCTTCGACGGCGCGCTCGCTTAGCGTCTGCCCCAATTGAAATTCATTTTGGGAGACGAAGTCATGGGCAAAGGGCCTCTTAGCGGAATTAAAATCATTGAAATGACGGGCATTGGCCCAGGGCCATTTTGCGCCATGTTGTTGTCGGATATGGGCGCAGAGGTTTTGCGCATCGACCGCAAGGGCGGCAGCGGCGGCATTCCCAATGACCCGCATAGTCGGGGGCGTCGCTCGGTAGCCGTAGATTTGAAAAACCCACAAGGCGTGGAAACCGTGTTGAAATTGGTCGAAGGCGCGCATGTTTTGCAAGAGGGCTATCGCCCCGGCGTGATGGAACGTTTGGGCCTTGGCCCCGATGTGGCTTTGGCACGCAATCCGGCGCTGGTTTATGGCCGCATGACAGGTTGGGGCCAATATGGGCCTTTGGCCCAAGCCGCAGGGCATGACATTAACTACATCGCCCTGACCGGGGCGCTGGCCGCTATCGGTAAAGATAAGCCCGTGCCACCGCTCAATTTGGTTGGCGATTTTGGCGGCGGCGCTTTGTATCTGGCTATGGGTATTTGTGCCGCTCTGGTTAGCGCGCAAACCACTGGCAAAGGCCAAGTGGTCGATGCGGCCATGACCGATGGCGCCACCTCGCTGATGGGTATGTTTTTTGGCATGCAAGCGGCGGGTATTTGGAAAGACCAGCCCTATAGCAATATGCTAGATGGCGCGGCGCATTTTTATGACACTTACGAAACCTCGGATGGCAAATTTATCTCCATCGGTTCCATTGAGCCGCAGTTCTATGCGCTGCTGCGCGACAAAGCGGGGCTGGACGATGCCGCCTTTGATGCGCAGCACGATAAATCGCAATGGCCTTCGTTGAAGCTAAAAATGGAAGCGGTTTTCAAAACCAAAACCCGCGACCAATGGTGCGAAATTATGGAAGGCACCGATATTTGCTTCGCGCCTGTGTTGAACATGGAAGAAGCCTATCATCATCCGCACAACCAAGCGCGTGAGACGATTGTCGACAAATTTGGCGTCAAGCAACCCAATGTTGCGCCGCGCTTTACGGGCACGCCAAGCGAAATTCAGGGCCCTGTGCCATCGGTCGGTGAGCACAATGACGAAGCGCTCAGCGATTGGGGCTTCTCGGGCGATGAAATTGAAGCGCTTAAATCTTCCGAAGCGATTTAGTTCTCTTGATTTAACCACCAAGCATCGGTGCGCGCGCCATAGGCAGAATGAGTGGACGAATGTTCAACATAATGCCAGCTCGCCACCCATTGCTTGGGGTTGTGATACAGCGGAACAAAGTAATGCCCGCCCATCAGCGCCCGATCGAGCGCGCGCGCCGCAAGCGTGAAATCTTCCACTTCAATGGCTTGCGTTAGGGCTTCGACGGCATGGTCGAGGCCGGCATCTTTGATGCCAGCATAGTTTCGGCTGCCTTGCGTTTCGCCAGCCACGCTTCCCCAATAATAGGCTTGCTCATTGCCCGGCGATAGCGAGGCGTAATAATCATAGACGATGATATCGAAACCGAAGGTTTGCAATTGGCGCTGATATTGGCTGCTGTCGATGAGGCGAACCTTCAAACCAATGCCGATGCCAGCCAGCATTCGGCGCCAAGACAGCGCCAAACGTTCATCGCCGCGGCGTTGCACCATGATTTCTAGGTCCACCTTTTGGCCGCTCGGCGTAAACAGGGACTTGCCGCGAATTTTATAGCCAGCCCCTTCCAATAAATCGATAGCTTGGCGGCGCAAATTACGGTCACGGCCGGAACCGTCGCTAACCGGGGCCAAATATCCCGGTAGCAAAGTCTCGGTCGGTAGGGGGCTTTTTCGCAATAGATCCAGCTCTGTGTCACTGGCCAATTTGCCGGTCGAGCTCAGCGCAGTATTGCCAAAATAGCTTTGCGTGCGTTGGTAAACGTCGCCGTAGAGAACTTTATTGATCCACTCGAAATCAAACGCGAGGTCGAGCGCTTTGCGCAAAACAGGGTCTGCCAATAAGGGGCGGCGTGTGTTCAGCACGAAAGCTCGCAAACCAGATGGGGTGCCCAAAGCAACTTCTTGCTTCACAATTCTTCCGTCTTTGGCCGCTGGGAAGTTAAACCCAGATTGCCAACGCTGTGGATTGGTCTCGAACCAAATGTCCAGCTCCCCCGCTTTAAAAGCCTCAAAGGCGGTGTTGTCATCGCGATAATAATCGTCGATGAAGGTTGAGATATTGTGCCGCCCTTGGTTGAGCGCAAGTTTTTCGCCCCAATAGTCTTCGCGTTTTTCGAAGCGGACTTGCGCGCCAGGCGTGATTTCTGACACCGCATAAGGCCCAGACCCCACGGGCAGCTCAAGTGAGGCCGATTGGATGTCGCGCGCTTCATAAATATGTTTTGGCAAAATAGGCATGAGGCCAATAATCAGCGGCAATTCGCGGTCTGGCTGGGTGCTGTCAAAATGGAAAATCGCCGTATGCGGGTCGGGGGTCTCAAGCTTCAAAACCTGAGTGTAATAATGGCGATGATTGGGACGCCCTTTGTCTTTCAACAAGTTCCAAGTGAAAGCGATATCCGAGGCGGTGACGGGCGTGCCGTCGCTAAAACGGGCTTCCTTGCGCAGGTTAAAAGTAACGCGCGAACGATCCGGTGACGTGGTCAGGCTCTCGGCGAGCAGACCATAAAGAGCAAATGCCTCGCCATAATGGCGATCGAGCAGGCTTTCAAACACACGTTGGCGAATGTTGCGCGCGGCACTGCCGCGAATAGAGAAAGGGTTAAGGCTATCAAAACTGCCAATTTGGGCTTGTTTCAGCTTGCCCCCACGAGGCGCATTGGGGTTGGCGTAACTGTAGGATTTAAAGCTTTGGCTTAATTGTGGCTCCCCATGCATGGCAATCGCATGGGTTTGCGCCACAGCCGCCGTAGAGGCGAGGGGAAGCGATAAAAGCAAGCTGGCAAATAATCCGATGCGGCGCATGGTTAGCCCTTTCTAGATGGTCTTATCAGCTGGCGTATCCAGCTTAGATAATTATTATTCTTATGGGTTAAGTAATGCAAATAACGCATTGTTTTATTGTAACTTTTAACATCCTCAAACATAGAAGCGCGGGTCACCATAGGGCGCTCTGTATCTAGTTGTTTGATCACTTTAGCGGGATTCCCTGCCGCCACCACATTGGCGGCAATATCTTTTGTGACCACGGAGCCGGCGCCGATGACGCTATTCTCGCCAATGCTGACGCCTTTGCAGACTTTCACGCCTTCACCGAGCCAGACATTATTGCCGAGCGTAATCGGCGCGGTTTCGCCGGGCGAGGCAAGGCGGTCATATATTTCGTGCCAATCGGCGTCGGAGATATACACCCGACTGGCGATCATCACATTGTCGCCAATGCGGACATGATGGGCCGAGACAATTTGCAGGCCTGGCGTCAATAGCGTGTGGCTGCCGATATCAATGCGACCGTGGCCCGCAGAGCCATCCGCATTGGTTTTGCCATTTGCCCAGGTGCAAAGTCGCGAAAGATTGCCGCTAGAGGTCTGCATATGCACATGGTTGCCCAGGTGAATGTCTTTGCCGTAGACCTCCAGCCGATGCGGCCCAATGATTTCCAGCCCCGTGCCAACGCTGTCGAATTGCGGCACCAACACCCAGCGCGTATAGAGCCAGCGGACGAAATTATTGATCAGGCGAACCGTGTAGGGCTTATTGTCACGACGCAAGAGGCTCATCCTCCGCGCTTTGCCAATCGAAACTTTGGTAATCAGGGCGCTTTTCAATGGTCGGCTTGATGACCGAGAAATACGGCGAGAGGTCGAAATCGCGCGGCGTAAACAGCGAGTGATGGCGGATATGCATGACTTCGCGCTGATTTTCGCGGGTGATTTCTGGCAATATCGGATAGCGCACGGTTTGAAAGGCGCGGGCAATCAGCGTCGAGCAAATCGCTTGCGTCGGTTGACCGCTGCCGAGCGCAATCATTTTTCGGCGCCAACTGGTCGGCACGGGCGGCTGTGGCAGGAGATAGCGCGCCAAATCAATGACATTGCGCACATCATAAGAATGGCCCAGCGAGCTGATAATAAAATCAGATACGGCCTTTTGATCGGCCTCGGTGATCAGTTCGGGGCGGCAGATGCGGGTGTTATAGCCAAGGTATTTGGTCAGCGAGGCCGCAATCACGCCACGGCTCAAATCGGCCTCCACGAGGCTGGCCCTATGGCCGTGTTCGTCGCGCAAGCCCGCTTCGCGGCCAACATAATAGGCGGCATGCGACCAAGTTGATTGTGTCAGATATTTAATCGCCGAGGAGACCCTTTGGTTGCCCTCGACCAGCAAAATATCCCCTGGCTTTAAACAGGCTTCCAAATCGGCCAAGGGGATGAACTGGTAGGAGCGATAATTGGTAATCGGTTTTTCCAGATAGCGAATAATCTGGCGTCCGAAAAAGCGAAGGATTGGTTTCATCACAAACAGCCTTGAGGTCGGGAGGGGGAGCGCGGCGATTTCAAGGGGCTTCAATGCGTATTATTGATGCGAACCGCATAACGGGCGCCATCAAAAGCATCGAAAATTTCATCCACTTGAGGGTGGCGCACAGGTTCTTCAGAGGTGTCGGTCAGCAAATTTTGCTCCGATACATAAGCGATATATTCGGTTTGGTCGTTTTCGGCCAACAGATGATAAAACGGCTGGTCTTTGCGCGGGCGCACGTCGGCGGGGATGGATTCCCACCATTCTTGCGTATTGGCAAATACTGGATCGACATCAAAAATGACGCCGCGAAACGCAAAGAATCGGTGCTTTACGATGTCGCCAATTTGAAATTTTGCTGTTTTACTTTGCACGAAAGCTCCGTTTGCTGGGGTCAATTGACTTATTCTAACAAGATACACTTGCAATTACCTTAACGCAGGATAAGTTTGCCACTCAAATAGCTGTTATGCAACCAAGGAGCCCTCATGACAAATTATCCAGCCCTGTTTTCTTCATTCACTCTAAACGGCCTAGAAATTCCTAACCGTATTGTCATGGCGCCGATGACGCGCAGCTTTTCCCCAGGCGGGCATCCGACGGAAGATGTGGCAGCCTATTATCGTCGTCGCGCAGAAGGCGGCGTGGGACTGATTATCACCGAAGGCACGACCATCGACCACCCGTCGGCCAGCATGGACGATAAAATTCCGGATTTTCACACCCAGCAAGCTTTGGATGGTTGGAAGCGTGTGGCCGCAGAAGTGCATGAGGGCGGCGGTTTGGTTATGCCGCAGCTTTGGCACACAGGATCGATGCGCTTTGAAGGCTCAGGCCTCAACCCAGACGCCAGCACTTTGTCCCCCTCTGGCCTAAAATACCCAGGCAAGCAAGTCGGCAAAGCCATGAGCAAGCAAGACGTCACCGATATCGCCGATGCCTTCGCCAAAGGCACCGAAGCCGCGCGCGAAGCTGGCTTTGATGGCGTGCAATTCCATGGCGCGCATGGCTATCTCATCGATACTTTCTTCTGGGAAGGCACCAATGAGCGCGACGATGAATATGGCGGCGCCTTGGAAGAGCGCACCGCGTTTGCTGTTGAGATTATCGAAAAAGCCCGCGCCGCTGTGGGGAAAGATTTCCCGCTCATCATCCGCATCTCGCAGTGGAAGCAGCAAGACTTCGAACATAAAATGGCCACGGACCCCGATAAATTGAAAGCCTTTTTGAAACCTATGGTCGACGCGGGCATTGATTGCTTTGATTGCTCGACGCGGCGTTTCTGGGAGCCTGAATTCGAAGGGTCTGATTTAAATTTTGCGGGTTGGACCAAACAGCTTACCGACCTTCCAACCATCACCGTAGGATCTGTTGGTCTGACGGGCGATTTCGTGGGTGGCATGGGTGGCGAAAGCTCACAAGCTGCGCCCATCGACGGGCTTATCGAACGGCTAGAAAAGGACGAGTTTGACTTGGTCGGCGTCGGCCGTGCTTTGTTGAGCGATCCTGAATGGGCCAATAAAATTAAGGCCGGCAATTTTGATCAGCTAAAAGCTTTTGAGCGCGATCACATGATGAGCCTATCTTAATGCTGAAGTTTTATACCGCACCTATGGCGCCCAATCCGCGCGCCGTTGAGAATATTCTGGCCATTAAAGGCATTGAAGTAGAGACCTTTTCGGTTGATCTCATCGGCGGTGAAAACCGTGGCGAGGCTTTTGTCGATGTAAATCCAGCCGGGCAATTGCCGGCTTTGGTAACACCGGAAGGGCAAGTGATTGCCGAGGTGGCAGCGATTGCCGAGTATTTGGAGGAGTTGAAGGCCGACCCCGTTTTGGTGGGGGCAACGGCTGGCGAACGTGCCCATTCGCGGATGCGTATGCGGCAGATGGATTATTTGGTGCTCTCGCCAATGATGATGGGCTATCGCCATACAGAGGGCGCTGAATTTTTTGGCCCTCGCATGCGCATTGACCCAGCCATTGGGGCGACGATGAAACTCATTGCCCGCGATGGGCTGACCTGGTTGGAAACGCAGATGCAAGGCGATGATTTTATTTGTGGCAAACAGCTGACATTTGTCGATTGTGCTGTTTATCCGCTGGTTTTGTTTCTGTCGAAAGTAAGCCAGCCGATGGATGCTGACTGGAAAAACATGACTGCCTATATGGCGCGGTGCGCGTCGCATGAGGTTCTGGGAGCCAAATCCCTATGACCCCTTTGCAAGGGTTTGATCCGGACAAACCATTTTCTCAAATTGGCGAGCTGATAGGTCGTGAGTTGGTGGTCATGGAAAACGGCCTCAGTGAGGTGCATTTCGAGCTCGGCGACATTTGGCTAAACATGCAGGGTATTTTGCACGGCGGCGCGTTTGCCACCATGCTGGATACCGCTTGCGGGGTCGCGGCACGGTCGGTTTTGGATGTCGAAAAATATCGCGGGCAGGTGACTTTGGAGCTGAAAACCAGCTACCTGAAAGCGGGGCATCCGGGCAAATATATTGCCAAGGGCAAAGTGCTTCGGATGGGGCGCAGTGTTTCGTTTAGTGAAGCGGTTTTATGGAATGACCAAGGCGAAGAAGTGGCCCGCGCCTCGGCGACGTTTAAACTGTTACCGCGCGAGGCCAGCTAGGCTGGGTTTTTTCCGTTTCAGGGTTTGACTTCTCCTAAAAAACCGACAAATCTTGTCCCGCAAGCACTTTAAGAATTTCCTGTGGGGGACACATCATGCTGACACTTATTCGCCAAACTTGTATCGCGCTCGCGGTGACCTTTGTGGCCGTGGCAGGCGCTTATTTGCTGGCCGCCCAACAAGGCTGGCTCGGCCAAGACCGCGGCCCTGGCGAAATTGTTGGTGCGGCACGCAGCGATATTTTGGTACAAGCCAGAGTGGACGAACAAAAAGCGATTGCCCAAGCCCTGCAGATCAGCCGAGGCGCTGGTAAATCCGAGGCAGGCGCCCCCAAAGATAAGCAAATTCTCTTTGGCGATTTGCATGTGCATACGACCAATTCTACGGATGCCTTTTTGTGGTCGCTGCCGATTTATGGCGGGGAGGGCTCGCATCCTCTAGCCGATGCGTGCGATTATGCGCGCCATTGTTCGGCGCTGGATTTCTGGTCGATTACCGATCATGCCGAGGCCTCGACCCCCAAACGTTGGGAAGATACCAAACAGAGCATCCGTGCCTGCAACGCGCAATCGAGCAATGGCGAGAGCCCTGATATGGTTAGCTTTGTCGGCTTTGAGTGGACGCAAGTGGGCGCTCGCCCAGAACAACATTACGGCCATAAAAACGTGATTTTTAAAGATCTCGAAGATGCCAAATTGGCCAAACGTCCCATCGCCTCTGGCGGGGTGACGGTGGATGCGCTGCGCACCAATGGTAAGTCTTTGGTACCGTTAGGCTTGGCGGCTTTGGATTTTGAAAACCGCCAAGACTATTACGACATCCGTACGTTTTTAGACCAAGCCGCCAAAGTGCCGCTTTGCGCGCCCGATGTGCCGGCCAATGAATTGCCAGATGCCTGTTTCGAAATTGCCGATACGCCAGGTCTTTTGGTGAAAAGCCTCGAGCAGCAAAATCTCGATCCGTTAATTATTCCGCATGGCACAAGTTGGGGTTTTTACACGCCCACGGCGACGACTTTCGATAAGCATTTGAAAGCCGAAAACCGTCCCGAGGCTATGCAGCTGATTGAGGTGATGTCAGGGCATGGCAATTCGGAAGAATATCGCGATTGGCGCTCGGTGGCTTATGATGAAAAGACCGGTTTGGCTAGCTGCCCCGCGCCGACGGCGAGTTATTTGCCGAGCTGTTGGCAAGCGGGCGAGATTATAAAGAAGCGCTGTTTGGCCGATGGTGAGAGCCAAGAGCTATGTGAAGTGCGCGCCAGCCAAGCCCGCGCAAACGCAGCCAATGGCAGCGTAGCGGCGCATTTAACGGTGCCTGGAACCCAAATTGAAGAATGGTTGGACGCAGGCCAGTGCAAAGATTGCTTCCTGCCAAGCTTTGGCTATCGGCCTGGCAACAGTATGCAATACGCCTTGGCCATTCGTAATTTCGATAATCCCGAAGCCCCGACGCGGTTGAATTGGGGGGTGATTGCCTCCAGCGATAATCACCGCGCGCGCCCTGGCACGGGCTATAAAGACATCGACCGCCTGCGCAATACGGAAGCCGTTCGTTTGCGCCAAGAGTTGGTCGAGCGGATTTATCCAAAAGGCGAGAAGACGTCTGTCTCGCAACCGATAAACCAAGACACGGTAGCTGAGCGCGGCTTTGGCGCCACCGAGTTAGAACGCCAAGCGAGTTTCTGGACGACGGGCGGTTTGGCCGCCGTGCATTCACAAGGGCGTACCCGTGAAGAAATTTTTGCCGCGATGAAAGCGCGCGAAACCTATGGCACCAGCGGCGCGCGCATTTTGCTTTGGTTCAACACCAAAGCGGGCACAAAAATGGGCAGCACCACCAAAACCTCTAAGTCGCCGGTATTTGAAGTGAAAGCCGTGGGTGCCCATAAACAAAAACCCGGTTGCCCAGAAGATGCGGCCAGCGCCTTAGGCGCGGATCGCTTGCAAAAGCTGTGCGCCAATGAGTGCTTTAACCCTTCCGAGGAACGGTTGAAAATTACCCGCATCGAAGTCATTCGCATTCGCCCGCAAACCAGCGCCAACGAAGAAGTTGCCGATTTGATTGAAGACAAATGGAAAACCCACCAGTGCAAAGATACAGGCGATGGCTGTTCGTTCACCTTTACCGACCCTGAATTTGCCAAAGCCAAACGCATGGCGACTTATTACGTGCGCGCCATTCAGGAACCAACCAAGAAAATCAACGCCGATAATTTGCGCTGCACCTATGACGACAAAGGCAATTGTCTGAAGCTGAATATTTGCTACGGCGATGAACGCACCGATGCCTCGGATGATTGCTTGGCCCCCGTCGAAGAGCGGGCGTGGTCGTCGCCGATTTATGTCGAACATAGCCATGGTAAATTCAAGTAAGCGCGACCGAGAGATTTGGTCGCCAAGTTTAAGTAGATAGGAAACCCGATGACCCATAAACCCATGCGCTTACGGCGTTCGCAATTAGCGGTTCCCGGCGTTAGCGAAAAAATGCTGACCAAAGCGGCCGCCTCGAAAGCCGATCACGTATTTTGCGATTTAGAAGATGCGGTCGCGCCCTCGGCCAAAGCTGGCGCGCGCGACACCATTGTCGATGCGCTCAACCACTTGGATTGGGGCGACACGGTGCGCTGTGTGCGGGTCAATGATATTGGCACGCAATGGTGCTATGAAGACATTATCACCGTGGTGGAGAAAGCGGGCAAGAACATCGACACGATTATGTTGCCCAAGCCGCTTAACGCTTCGGACGTGCAATTTGCCGACACGCTGCTGACCCAATTGGAAATGAAGTTGGGGTTGGAACGCAAAATTGGTTTGGAAGTTTTAATTGAGGAAGTCGAAGCGATGCAAAATGTCGCCGAGATTGCCACCAGTTGCGAGCGTTTGGAGTGTATGATTTTCGGCATGGGCGACTATGCCGCCTCGCAAGGTCTGGTGATGAAAAACATCGGCAATACCGAGGGTTACCCGGGCGATATCTTTCATTATCCGCGCTATCAAATGACCATAGCGGCGCGCGCGGCAGGCATTGATGCGGTGGATGGGCCGTTTGTCGATTTCAAAAATTTGGAAGCCTATAAAGTGGAATGCCAGCGCTCTTTGATGCTGGGCATGGTAGGGAAATGGGCCATCCATCCGGCGCAAATTGAGCCTGCGTTGGAAATTTTCTCGCCCTCGCAAGAAGACGTAGATTTTGCGCGCGAGGTGATTGCTGTCTATGAAAAGGCGGCGGCCGAAGGGCTTGGCTCTGTGGGGCATAAGGGCGTCATGGTAGATGCCGCCTCAGCGCGGCTGTTTCAAAACACCGTCAATCGGGCCGATTTGATTGGCATGTAGCGCGCCAAATAGCGCTTGCGAGAGCTTCGCACGCGTGACTAGACTAGCCGTACAACTTTAGGGAGATATGCCATGAGCAGCCAATCATTAAGACGTCCAAGTGAAATTCTCGACCAGTCGCCAATGCGAGGACGGCAATGGTTGGTGGTTATTATTTGTATTCTGGCCATGGCTTTGGATGGCTATGACGTGATGTCCATCTCGCTTGCGGGCGCCGGCATTACCCAAGAATGGGGACTGACCAAAGCCGAGCTGGGCTTTTTGTTGCCGCTCGAATTTATCGGCATGGCGATCGGCCTGATTTTTATTGGCACGCTGACCGACCTTTACGGACGTCGGATGGTGTTTCTGCTTTGCCTCATCATTATCACGCTGGGTATGGCGGGGTCTGGCTATGCGTTCAATATGGAAACTTTGGCCGCTTCGCGCGTCTTCACGGGTCTGGGTATTGGCGGCATGATGGCTTCGGCCACGGCTTTGTCGTCGGAATATAGCAATACAAAAAACCGCAGCCTGACCGTGATTATGGTGGCTGGCGGCTATACTTTTGGCATTTATCTGGCCAGTCAGTTTTCGGGCATGTTGCTAGAGGGCGGCGATTGGCGCGCGATTTTCACTTTCGGGGCTTGGATTAGTTTTGCCTTTATTCCCGTGGTTGTGTTTTTAGTGCCCGAATCCATCGGCTTCCTTGAGCGTCGCCGACCTGACGGTTTTGCGGAAAAAATTAGCACAACCTTGGAGAAAATTGGTTTCGACGAGAGCTTCGATTCCAGCGTTCCAGCGGCAGAAGACGAAGAAAAAATTTCGCCGATGCGTCTGTTCGAAGGCGAAACGCGGCGCATCACCATCATTATGATGATCTGCTATTTGGGCAATATTTTGACCTATTATTATTTCGTCAAATGGATGCCAGCCGCCGTAACCGACATCGGCTACACGGCGGTCGAAGGCACGCGGGTGCTGGGCATGATTAGCATCGGCGGCCTAACTGGCTCGATTGCCATGGCCTTTGCCTCGCGGGTGGTAAACCTAAAAACCCTGATGATTATCTGCCTGACGGGCAGTGCGGTATCGGTGGCGGTTTTCCCATTCTTCACCGGCACGCTGACCATGATGTTAGTAGCTGGCACTTTGGCTGGCTTCTTCCTCTTTGCCGTTATCGGCGGCGCTTTTGGCTTGTTTGCCTATGCGTTCCCACCAGCCGTATTGGGCTCGGGCGTCGGCGTCGTGCTGGGCACGGGTCGCGGCGGTGCCGTCGTGGGCCCATGGGTTGGCGGCATATTGTTTGCAGGCGGCATGAGCCTTTACCTGGTCTCGCCCATCATGGCAGCCGGCTCGCTTATGGGCGCCATCGCCTTGCTGTTCTTGCCGAAGCAAAACAAAGTCGGCGGCTAAACAAAGCGGGGTTGCCCCCGAATGCGACTTAGACCTACTCCAGCCCCGCCCACCAATTGGTTTGCGGGGTTGGTTTTTTCGTTGAGTGGATGGCCCCTAATATTGGCGAGGCGAGGGTGACGCCTTTGGCCTTGGCCGCGCTTTGAGCGCGTTCTATCGGCTCTTTCCAGGGATGATAGCCCAAGTTAAACGTGCCCCAATGGGTTGGCAGCATGATTTTGCCGCGCAAATCCATGTGCGCTTGAATGGTTTCCTCTGGCGGCATGTGCACGTCTACCCAAGATTGGCCGGGGCCATAGGCGCCGATTTTCATCACCGTTAAATCAAACGGCCCATAGGCTTTGCCGATGTCTTGGAAGCTTTTGCCGTAGCCCGTGTCGCCCGAGAAATAGACCCGGTGGTCAGGCCCAGAAATCACCCAAGAAGCCCACATGGTCTCATGCAAATCAAACATCCCACGGCTGGAATAATGCCGCGCTGGCGTGGCGGTAATCTCTACTTGCCCGAGGCGCAGGCTTTGGCCCCAATCCATTTCATGCACTTGCGCGCTGGCCACGCCCCAGTCTAGCACTTGTGGTTTATTGCCAAGGGGTACGAAAATTTGCGCGCCTTGCGCCGCCAAATGACGAATGCTCGCCTCGTCCATATGGTCGTAATGATTATGCGAGATGACCACCGCATCAATGTTTTGCGTGTCGGCTAAAGCCAAGGGGGTGGGGTGAAACCGTTTGGGCCCGGCAAAAGAAAATGGCGAGGCGCGCTCCGAAAAGACCGGATCGGTGAGGAGGCGCAGGCCGTCTACCTCGAGCAGAACGCTCGAGTGGCCGAGCCACGCATAGCGCAAACCCGCACGCGGCGCAGCGCTTAAGCGCGCCGCCGATATTGGCCGCAACGGCAAAACATCCACTGGCTCCGTGTTGGGGTGCTCGGCAAAGGCCTCGGCCAAACTGGCCCAGCTAAATTCAAAGCCCGCTGCAGGCTCGAGGTTTTGCACTTTGCCCTGCCGTACATTTTGCGAGCTTTCCAATTTGGCATCGGTCTCGGTAGAGGTGGCCGAGCTGAGACGATAGCCAATAAGGGCGATGAGACCCGCACCCAGAACGACGAGGCAGAGTAGGGTGAGCAGGGTGAGGAGGGCGCGTTTGATATAAGTCATGCGAGATAATAACGCTTTTTTCAAAGCATCGGCAAGATTCGCGCGAAAACTCTGGAACTTCAGGCGGAGCAGCGATAGAACTATGGGCAGATAAATGAGCAACAAATAAAGGTGAGGTATTTCCATGCAGTTCGATGATGTAATCACAGGCCGCCGCAGCATTCGCGGCTATAAGCCAGAGCCCGTTCCAAAAGCTTTAATAGAAGAAATTCTAGCCTTGGCGATGCGTTCGCCTTCGTCGATGAATACGCAGCCGTGGAACTTCTATGTGCTATCTGGCGAGCCGCTCGACCGCATTCGCGAAGGCAACACCGAGCGCAATATGGCGGGCGTGCCGCATTCGCGCGAGTTCCGCACCGGTGAGGCCTTCGAAGGCCAGCACCGAGACCGCCAAGTGGGCGTGGCCAAGCAATTGTTCTCGGCCATGGGCATTGCCCGTGAAGACAAAGACGCGCGCCTCGATTGGGTGCTGCGCGGGTTTCGCCAGTTCGATGCGCCCGTCTGCGTGATTGTGACGTACGACCGCAATTTGGCCAGCAGCGACGACACCTCGTTCGATTGCGGCGCGGTAACCACCGCCTTGGTGAACGCGGCCTGGTCGCGCGGCCTCGGCGCTGTGATCAACAGCCAAGGCATCATGCAATCGCCAGTGGTGCGGGAGCACGCAGGCATTGCCGAAGATCAAGTGATTATGAAAGCCGTGGCCATCGGTTGGCCAGACGAGAGCTTTCCGGCCAACGCCGTGGTGTCGGAGCGCAAAAGCGTGGAAGAAGCCACAACCTTTTTGGGCTTTGACGAGTAATCGGTCAAACCCGACCCAAGAAAAAGGCGGCGTGGGAAAATATGCCCACGCCGCCTTTATTTTTACCAGGTCCTTGGTTTAATCAACCAGCGTGACCATTGTGTCTTGTGACTTGCGCACTTTTTTCATCGACAGCAACCAGTCGCCGGTAGGGTCGCGATAGCCGAGCGGTAGCAAAACTACCGAACGCAGACCGCGCGCTTTCAGGCCCAAAATCTCATCCACGGCCTCGGGGTCAAACCCTTCCATCGGCGTGCTGTCGACTTCTTGTTCGGCCGCTGCCACCATGGCAATGCCCAAAGCAATATAGGCTTGGCGCGCGGCGTGCGCGTAATTCATTTCGGCGTCGCGTGGCACATAGGCAGATTTCAGATTGTCGTAATAGGCGTTCATCATGTCAATTTCGCCGCGCTCTTGCGTCATCAGGTCCAAAACTTCGTCGATGCGCGCATCGGTGTAATTATCCCAAGCTGCGAAAACCAAAAGATGAGAACCATCGTTGATTTGCGCTTGGTCGGAAGCGGCGGCACAGATTTTGCTGCGAACCTCAGGGTTGGTGACGACGATAAGCTCAAACGGCTGCGTGCCGCTAGAGGTGGGCGACAGGCGCACGGCCTCGACGATGGTGTCGACTTTGTCTTGCGGCACCGGCTTGGCGGGGTCCATTTTTTTGGTGGCATAGCGCCAGTTCAATTGTTCGATGAGGTTCATGATTTTTGCTTTCTATGGGTTAAAAAAGGAGAGTGGTATAAATTAGTTACTGGATGTATAATCGATACCGTACACCACGACAAGAGGGCACATATTTGTCCCTTGGTCACATTGAGGGAACCACCATGGTAGAGACGGCCCAATGCCCAGACTGCAAACGCATCAACGAAGTTCTATCCCGCGTTGGCGACCGCTGGAGTGTTTTGGTTGTGATTTCACTGTCGCAATATGAGACCCTTCGTTTCAATGAATTGAAGCGCCATTTGGGCATTTCGCAGCGTATGCTGAGTTTGACCCTGCGCGAGTTAGAGCGCGATGGTTTGGTGCAGCGCAAGCATTACCCGACCATTCCGCCGAAGGTAGAATATAGGCTAACCAAAATGGGTCAGTCGTTCCGCGAGCCGGTGAAGGCTTTAGGGCTTTGGGCGCTGGATAATTTGGGGACCATCGACAAAGCTCGCGAAAAATACGATGCAGCCGCGTCGGACGCGGTGTCTGCTTAGCGGGCTTGATAGATAGTTCAGTATGCTTTCTCAGCCCAATAGTCTTGTGTCACCGCCGATGATTAATTGGGGTAGGTGTTACGGGGTATTTGAAAAAGTTTTAGCTCTTGAGTTTGTTCTCTAACCGCCGACGACTAGCAGATAAGGCACCGCGCTCTTACTATCTTCAATCAGCTCCACACTCCAGTTTCAGGCGAAAGCCCCCCCACACACTTGCCTTTTTTCCAGCTCCCTGCCTAGACTAAGGCTAGGGAGATTATCATGCGTGTTTTAACCAGATTTGCTTTGCCGATTACCGTTGCTTTCATTGCTGCTTTTGCTTGGGGGCTCGACCGGTCCATTCAGGAAAACCGAACCACCACCGCCGAGCCGCCTTTAACCGTGTCGCCGTGGGATGGGCTGAGTGCTGCGGAATATGAACGCGCCGCTGAAATTTTGCGAAAAAAACACGGCGAGAGCGTTTTGTTTACGCGCATCAGTTTGAAACAGCCCGATAAAGCCAGCGCCCTGACTTGGCGCGAAGGCGGGGTGGCGCAGCGCGCTGCCGAGGTTACGTTTCTGGCCAAAGGCAAGCCGCGCTTGGCGCAGGTTGATTTGACGGCCAACACGCTGACCTCCGATGCGCCCATGCGGGGCGGGCAGCCCATGCTCTCTAGCAGCGGCGAGCTGGAACCCTTGGTTATGAAAATGATGGAAGACCCAACGATATTGGCAGCGCTGGAAAAGCGCGGCGTCGAAGCGGGCAAGGGCATTTGCTTGCCGCGCACGATTGGTCGGTTTTTTAACGATAAAGTGGATGTGCGCAACCATCGTGTAGTGCGGCTGGATTGCTTTTATATGGCCGGCACGGGCGCCTTCGGGGTTTTGCCCAGCAGCAATATTTTTGCGCGCCCGATTGAGGGATTGGCCTTTTTGTATAATTTGACCGAAGAAAAAATTGTCGAAGTCATCGATACGACGGATGGCAAAATCGCGCCGCCGCATGATCTGCCGTCGGGTGAATTTAGCCGCGATAAGCTAGACACGCGCGCCAGCCTGCGCCCGGTCACCAGCGCGCGCCCCAAGGGCGTGAATTACAAGCTGCGCGGCAGTCGTATTGATTGGCAAGGCTGGCAGTTTCGCCTGCGCTTCGATGCGCGCCAAGGCACGGTGCTGAACCGTGTCGGGCATAAAACCGACGAAGGCTTGCGCCCCGTGGCATACGAGATTGCCATGTCGGAAATGTTTGTACCTTATCACGACAATGACCCGAACTGGTTTTATCGTGCCTATTTCGATATGGGCGAATATGGCTTTGGCAATATGTCGACGCAGTTGCAGCAGGCCGATTGCCCCTCGCACGCGCAATATTTGAACGTGACTTTGCACGAAGCAACGGGGGCGGCCGTGGAAGCGCAAAACCGCATTTGTATTTTTGAATATGACCCTGGTCATCCGTCCTGGCGCCATGACGAACCGCTGCTGGCGGGCATTCCGGGGCTAGAGCAACATCAGTCGCGCAAAGCCACCGAGCTGGTGGTGCGCATGGTGGCGACCATTGGTAATTATGATTATTTCCAAGATTATGTTTTCGGCCAAGACGGACGCTTGCGTATTCGCCTCATCTCGACAGGGCTGGATGCCACCAAGGCGGTGTTGGCAGAGAGCCTAGACAGCCCGACTGCGGCCGAAGATACGAAAACCGGAACCCTCATCGCGCCGCATCGTTTGGGCGTCAACCATGACCATTTCTTCAGCTATCGCATTGATTTTGATATTGATGGCACGGCTAATGATTTCTCTCGTTTGCGTTTAATGGCACCAAAGCAAAACAGCGCCGCGCCAAGGCAGGGGCTTTGGAGCCTGAGCCCACAAAAAGTGCGAGACGAGAAAATGGCGCAAACCGACATGAATGCCGAGCGGCCTGCGGTATTGCTGTTCTCCAGCCCCGAGCGCAAAAACGCTATGGGCTATCCAACGGGGTATCAGCTGATGATGCCGAATATCAAACCGCTGGTGTCGCCGTTGGATGAAACTTTCAAGCGCGCGTATTGGGTACAGAAAAACCTTTGGGTGACGCGTTATAAGCGCGACGAGATTTTTGCCTCTGGCTTGCAGGTCAATCAATCGGTGCCATGGCTGGGCCTGCCCGAGTTTATTGCGGATAATGAACCCCTAGAGGGGCAAGACATTGTGGCTTGGGCAGCCATGGGCTTTCACCATGTGCCGATGGCCGAAGACTGGCCGGTAATGCCGTCGAAAGTTGATGAGATTGTCTTGAAGCCAAGGAACTTCTTTGATCGAAATCCAGCGATTGATTTGCGAGATTGAGGATAGGCGAAGCTAGGGCAATGGCGGAGAGGGAGGGATTCGAACCCCCGGAACGCGCAAACGCTCAACGGTTTTCAAGACCGCCGCTTTCAACCACTCAGCCACCTCTCCTGAAGTCTGCCTTGGTCAGCGATTTTGATTTAACTTCTTTGCCGCGAAGTTTCAAGAGCGCTTTTGCACGTTTGGCCTTTGCGGCAGGGCAAATGCTCTCACCGCCCTTCAAGCCATGGCGTCGGGCGGGGTGGCGTCACCCTTCCAAGAAGGCTGCTTCTTAAAAAACTCCGAATCTCATATAGTTGCCACCAATGCTAATTGTGCCTGATGCGGGAAGAACAAAATGTTGAAAAATCCGAAACCATCGTCCGTTCCCGCCAGAGGCCAGTTGTCTTTGGTACTCGTTTTTGGCGCTTGCTTGGCACTGGCCAGTTGCGGCGTGCCATCGCACAATTCTGGCGAAGGTCAGGGGCGACGTGTCGCCGCTGGCGGCATTTATAAAATTGGCACGCCCTATCAAATCCAAGGCGATTGGTATTATCCGCAAGAAGATGCCACTTACGATAACATCGGCACCGCCAGTTGGTATGGCCCCAAGTTTCATGGTCGGCGCACCGCCAATGGCGAGATTTTCGATATGGACTTGCTTACCGCCGCCCATCCGACGCTGCCCATGCCGGTTCGGGTGAAAGTGACGAATTTAGAGAATAATAAGTCCGTCATCGTGCGGCTGAACGATCGCGGACCTTTCGCTAAAGATCGCGAGATTGACATGTCGCGACATGCGGCCGAGATGTTGGGCTTTCGCGAGCAGGGAACCACTCAAGTGCGCGTGCAATATTTAGGGCGCGCACCGCTTTATGATGTGGCCGGACGGGTTATTCGCAAACAAGAGCCCGACCGCTTTATTGTCGATAAACCCAAAACTCCGCGTGCCGACCGGCGTGTGGGCGCAGCTCCGGTCGAGCGCGTGGCTGTTCGGGATGTGGATGGCAACCGAATTGTCGAGCCGAAAAAAGACCTGCTGAAGGCTTTGGCCTCGAAACGGTATGCGGTGCAGGCGGGGGTGTTTTCTAGCCGTGCCAATGCCCAGGCCTTGAAGGCCAAGCTGAACAATATCGAGACCTCGCGCATTGTGGAAGTTGAAGTGGGCGGGACGACTTATTACCGAGTGAAAATGGGCGGTGCGAATTTGCGCTCCGAAGCCCGCGCAATGCTAGACCGTTTGGTGGCCTCAGGTCACAAAGACGCCGTGATTATTGAACAATAGGAGCCTTTAGATGCCGCATCTGCAAAAGCTAATGATAAGCCTGACGCAAACCATCCGCCGCTTTGGATGGGTTGTGGCCAGTCTGTGTGTCGCCAGCCTTGGCTCCGCTTTGGCGCTGGAAACCAAGGCAGATTATGCCTTGATGATGGACGCGCAAACCGGCGTGGTGTTGTTTGAGAAAAACGCGGATGCGCGCATGAGCCCGGCCAGCATGAGCAAATTAATGACGGTCTTAATGACCTTCGAGGCGCTCGAGTCCGGGGCGGTGTCGCCAGATGATAAGTTTTTTGTCAGCGATGATGCTTGGAAGCGCGGCGGGGCTGGTTCGGGTGGCTCGACAATGTTCTTGAACGCGCGCTCGCGGGTGGAGGTTCGCAATCTCTTGCGCGGCGTCATCATTCAATCGGGCAATGATGCTTGTATTGCTCTGGCTGAAGGGCTGGCTGGCAGCGAGCCGGCTTTCGCGCAAATTATGACGGAGCGGGCGCACGAGCTTGGCATGGTGAAGTCTAATTTCACCAATGCCACGGGGCTGCCGCACCCTGAGCATAAAACCACGCCGCGCGATTTGGCGCTTCTGGCGCGTACGCTGATTAACGACCACAGCAAATATTACCCGCTGTTTAGCGAGCGCGATTTTACCTGGAATAAAATCCGCCAGACCAATCGCAACCCACTGCTTTACGCCAATATTGGTGCCGATGGCCTGAAGACAGGCCATACCTCGGAGAGCGGTTACGGACTGGTGGCTTCGGCCGAACAAAATGGGCGGCGCCTTATTTTGGTAATCAATGGGCTGGACAGCAAACGCGCGCGCGCGCGTGAGGCCAGCAAGTTGATGACCTATGGGTTTCGTAATTTCCAACGCGATTTGCTGGTCGAAGCCGGACAGGAAGTGGCTGAGTTTCCAGTATGGCACGGCGACCAAGATACGGTGAAAGTAACCACGGATCGGCGCTTTGATATTGTGACCCCGCGCAGCGGACGCCGCAAAATGGTGGCGACGGTAACCTATGAAAAGCCTGTATTGGCACCCATTTCTAAGGGCGATCGTTTGGGTGTTTTGAAAGTGACCTTGCCGGACTTGAGTTCGCAAGAGATTGATTTGGTAGCGGCGGAAGATGTCGGCAAGGGCAATGCCATTGGCCGAGCTATTTCCAGCCTCGTTTATTTGATTGTAGGGGATTGATATGCGCGGAAAATTTATAAGTTTTGAAGGCGGCGAAGGCGGTGGCAAATCCACTCAAGCGGTTCGTTTGGCCGGGTTTTTGCGCAGCAAAGGCCTTGATGTCGTTGAAACACGCGAGCCAGGAGGCACGCAGCAAGGCGAAGAATTGCGCGATCTCTTGGTGCAAGGCGATCCCGATCGCTGGTCGCCTTTCTCGGAATTACTGATGATGACCGCGGCGCGCGTGGAGCATGTGAACCGCCTGATTGAACCCGCTTTGGCGGCAGGCAAATGGGTGATTTGCGATCGCTTTTTGGATAGCACATTGGCCTATCAGGGCATCGCCGGCGGGCTGGGGCTTGATATGGTGCAACCCTTGCAAGATACAGCCGTGGGAAGCACCTTGCCGGATATAACGTTTCTGCTAGATGTTCGCGAAGAAGCAGGGCTGCAACGCGCTGAAAAACGCGGCGGCGCGGCTCGCTTTGAAAAGAAACAAGCAGAGTTTCATAGCAAAGTGCGCGATGGATTTTTGGCACTGGCTGCCGAGAGCCCAAGTCGCATCATCGTGGTCGATGCGGAAGATACATTCGATGCCGTCTGGCAACAAATTGAAGGCGAGATGAAGCAGCGCTTTAAACTTTAGTCTGTTTCCGCTTAGATAGGAGCATGAGCCAAGCTGACATTACCGAACCGCTGCCCGATGTGGATGGAGACCATCCACCGCGCTTTACCCGCGCGCTTATCGGCCATGAGCGGGCGCAAAGAGATTTTCTCAATGCCTTACAAGGCACTCGGCTCCCCCATGCTTGGCTGCTGTCGGGGCCAGAGGGCATTGGCAAAGCGAGCTTTGCTTATATGGTGGCGAGGGCGGTTTTATCTGCGCCCACCCCGCAGGCCATTCAGCAGCTATCTCCGGTGAGCGATACGCCCGAGACACAGCTGATTGAAAACAGCGTGCATCCCGACCTGTATATATTGAACCGACGCTATAACGCCAAGACCGAGAAGTTCCGTGGCGATATTAGCGTTGAGGATACGCGCGACATGAAAAAGGCTTTTGGCCTAAGTGCTTCGCGCGGCGGCTGGCGCATTGCCATTATCGACAGTATCGACGAAATGAATAAGAGCAGCGTCAATGCGCTGCTGAAGTTGATTGAGGAGCCGCCAGAGAAGTGTTTGTTCCTCATCGTCTGCCATAACCCTGGGCGCGTTTTGGACACCATTCGCTCGCGCTGTCGGCAATTGTCGTTTGGCGCGCTCGACGAAGGCCTGTTGCAGCAAATTATTTCGGGTCGCTTAGAGGCCGTAGATGAGAATGAAGCGGCGGCGGCAGCCTTTCTGGCCGAGGGAAGCGCCGGACGCGCGCTGATGCTGGCCGAAATGGGCGGCTTTGACCTATACCGCGATATGGTGGGCGTGTTGGAAGGCCTGCCGCAGCTTGATGGGGAAGTCTTACATGGCTTGGCGGGTCGGTTTGGCGCGCGCAGTGAGCCGCAGAGTTTTCGGCTGTTTTGTTACTTATTTAGTGGCTGGTTGCATCGCGTGGTGCGGGTGGCGTCTACCGGGCAGGGGTTCCAACCTGTATTTCAAGGCGAGGCGGAGCTTGTGGAGCGCTTGGTGAAGGGTGATTTACCGCTTGAACCGATGCTTTCGCTATGGGAAAAAGTGCAACATCAGGTGCGCCAAGTTGAGGGGCTGAACCTGGATAAGAAACAAGCCATCCTAGAATGGTTTGGCCATCTGGCGGATATCATCCGTGCGAAATCAGCTTAAAGAAACCGCGTTAGGAAGTTAAAGTGTCAGATAAGAATTTTTTCATAACTACAGCAATTTCTTACCCAAATGGCGCTCCCCATATTGGCCATGCCTATGAAATTATGGCAACGGATGCGATTGCGCGCTATCATCGGTTGAGCGGCGAGACGGTGTATTTTTCGACGGGAACCGATGACCATGGGCAAAAAATGGTCCAAACCGCGCGCGCCCAAGATAAAACCGCGCAGCAATTGGCCGATGAGCTAACCCCCGCCTTTCGCGAGATGGCGGAGGCGTTGAATTGCAGCCATGATGATTTTATTCGCACCTGTGAGCCGCGCCATCATGCGTCGGTGCAAGAGATATGGCGGCGCATTGCGGCCAGTGGCGACATTTATAAAGATAGTTATGCCGGCTGGTATTCGGTGCGCGATGAAGCGTTTTATACCGAAAGCGAAGTAACCAAAGGCTCGGATGGCGAAAAGCTGAGCCCGCAAGGCACGCCTGTCGAGTGGCTGGAGGAGGATAGCTATTTCTTTAAGCTGTCGGCCTATGAAGATAAATTATTGGCGCATTTTGAAGCCAATCCGCAGTTTTTGCAGCCAGAAAGCCGTCGCAATGAAGTGATTTCCTTTCTCAAGGGCGGGTTACGCGACCTTTCGATTTCGCGCACCGCCTTCGATTGGGGCGTGCCGGTGCCGGATGACCCAAGCCATGTGATTTACGTTTGGATGGATGCTCTGACCAATTACCTTTCTGTCTTGGGCTTTCCAGAGCAGGGCGGGCGCTATGAGCAATTTTGGCCGGCGAGTTTGCATGTAATTGGCAAAGACATCACGCGGTTTCATACGGTCTATTGGCCAGCCTTTTTGATGGCGGCCGATTTGCCGCTACCTACCCAAGTTTTCGCGCATGGATTTTTAACCGTGAAGGGCGAAAAAATGTCGAAATCGCTCGGCAATGTTCTCGATCCCTTTGGCTTGGCTGAACATTATGGCGTCGATGCTTTGCGCTATTTCTTCTTGCGCGAAGTTCCCTTTGGCCGCGACGGTAGCTTTAGCGATGAGGCGATTGTCAATCGGGTGAACGCAGACTTGGCCAATGATATCGGCAATTTAGCGCAGCGCAGTCTGTCGATGATTGGCAAAAATTGCGCGGCCAAATTGCCTGTCCCGCAAGACTTCAGCGCAGAGGATACGGCCATATTGACCCTTTTGGATGGCCTGAAATCGCGCACCGATGCGGCCATGCAGGGGCATGAAATTCATACCTACCTGGCTTGTGTTATGGAGGCGGTATCCGAGGCCAATCGGTATTTTGCGGGGCAAGAACCCTGGGCTTTGAAAGCCGAAAACCCAGAGCGTATGGGCACAGTGCTTTACGTCACGGCGGAAGTGGTTCGCCAGGCCGCGATTTTACTGCAGCCTGTTATCCCGCAAGGGGCGGCCAAACTATTGGATTATTTGGCGGTAGCCCCCGATGCGCGCAGCTTTGCGCACCTTGGCGCGGCGCATCGTTTGGCGGCTGGTATTGATTTGCCGGCCCCGCAAGGCGTGTTCCCGCGTCTGACCATTATGGAAGACGCTTCCGAATAACTGTGGCTTTTAAGCAACAATTGATTGTCTGTCTTGGCGATATTTGTTTATTCTCTTGTACTGAGCACGGTTGATTTACCATTCTAGCCGTGTGGGAGTTTTTGGGAGTAAGGTATGTTTGCCCTTGGTAGGCTCACACGTCATTTGCGTTTTCGTTGGATTGATTTAAAGCGCGAGCTGAAAGCCCGCATGCCATCTTCGCCGTCGTCGCGCTTTGCGCGCTTGGGCTGGAGCGGTTTGTCGCGCTACGCGGCGCTTGGGCTGGCCTTAATGGGCTTGGCATCTGGCACCTCTACCTATTTGATTTTAAGCAGTCTCACGCCCATCACGCCGACCCGCGAAGTGGTTTGGACTTTGCTCTCGATCAATTTATTTATCATCACGGGATTGTTTTTCGTGCTTCTGGCGCAAGCCCTTCGGCTGCGGCGGCGGCGACGCGAGGGCAAAGCCGGCGCCTATATGCATGGCCGTATGGTTGTGCTGTTCTCGCTTATCACCACGGTGCCTGCCATTTTGGTGGCGATTTTTGCCATTGTGATGATGAGCCGTGGGCTTGACTATTGGTTCTCTGCGCGCACCAAAACCATCATCACCAACACCACGGCCGTGGCCAATGCTTATCTCAGCGAACAACGCGATAGCCTGCAAGGCGACATATCAATTATGGCCGCCGACCTATCTAAGGCACGCGGCCTCGTGCGAACGGACCCGGTTCGTTTTACCAAATATTTGCGGGCTCAAGCGGGGTTGCGAAAAATGCCTCAAGCCCTGGTGGTAGATGATACGGGACGGGTAGTATTTCAGGCTTTGCCAGAGCAAACTATTTTAACCAGCCTGCCACCGCGCGAAGCCTTTGTGGCCGCCGCCCAAGTGACCGTGGTGATGAGTGGGGCTGGTAATGGCCAAATTTTGGCTTTGCGGAAAATTGACGGCACCCAAGGCTTATACCTTTATGGCGCGCGCGTTTTGTCGGCCAATGTGGTGCAACAATTGCGCCAAACCGACGCCGCCGTGCGCGATTATTCAGCCATGGAAAAACGGCGTTTTGAAACTCAGTTAACCTTCGCCTTGGTCTATATCGTGATGACGTTGGTTATTCTTTTGTCGGCTATTTGGTTGGGGCTGTCTTTGGCCGACCGATTGGTGATGCCGATTGGCCGTCTGATTTATGCCGCGCGTCGGCTTGGCGAGGGGGAGTTGCAAACGCGGGTGGCGACGACAACCGTGCGCAGCAATCGCGAGATTGACGAGCTGGCTTCGACCTTTAATGAAATGGCCGAGCGCATTGGCTCGCAGCAAGAAGATTTGATGGAGGCGCATAAAGATTTGGACGTGCGCGCGCGCTTTACGGAAACGGTTTTGCACGGTGTCTCGTCGGGCGTGGTTGGCGCGAATGACAAAGGGGTCATTCAACACGCCAATGAGGCGGCGGGCGCACTCTATGAAAAACATGCCGACGAATTGCTGGGCCAGAAAATATCCGAGATGATGCCAGAATTTGGCGAACTCGTGGCCAATGCCCAAGCTCGTCAAACGCTGGTGACGGGGCAGGTGAGGCGACAAGGCACTGCCAAAAAGGGCCGTATTATTCAGGCCTCAGCCGCGGTTATGGGCGTCTCAGACAAGGCGCATAGCGCCATTGTGATTACCTTCGATGACATTACTGGCTTGCTTACCGCACAGCGCAATGCGGCCTGGGCGGATATTGCGCGCCGCATTGCCCATGAGATTAAAAACCCGCTGACACCAATTCAGCTCTCGGCCGAAAGGCTGCAATCTAAATATGGCGATGCGATTGACGAAAGCGGTGAGGTTTTTAAAAAATGTACCGAGACGATTATTCGCCAAGTGGAAGATATCGGCCGCATGGTTGATGAGTTTGCCGATTTTGCGCGTATGCCAGAGCCAGTGATGGAGCTGTTTGATTTGCATAATGTGGTTTCGCAAAATGCGCTCTTGCAACGCGTTGCGTTTCCCGACGTCGTCTATCGCGTCCGCTGTCCTGACGACATGCAGATGTATGGCGACCGACGGTTGATTAGCCAAATGCTGACCAATGTTTTGAAAAATGGCGCCGAAGCCATGCACTCGCAAGACGGCGAAAAGCGCATTGAGCTTCTGGTGACGCAAAGCGCCAATCACATTCATATGGCGATTTCAGACACGGGCCCCGGTTGGCCCAGTGGCGAGCGCTATGCCTTATTAGAACCTTACAATACATCACGCGACGCTGGCACCGGTCTGGGGCTGTCGATCGTAAAAAAAGTGATGGAAGACCATGGCGGCAAGCTAACGCTTGATGATGCGCCATGGAGCTCGTCTGGCGGGACGGGTGCAAAAGTGCAGATGGAGTTTCCACTGCAAACCCAAAAAGCCGGTTCGGCGAAGGGGTCAAAAATGGTTGGGGTATCGAAGAAACTTGAGGAATTGTAATGTTTGGAGATGTGTTAATCGTTGATGATGAGCGAGATATTTGCGACCTGGTAGCAGGCGTTCTCGAAGATGCGGGCTATGAGGCAAGAGTAGCCTTTGATAGCGATAGTGCCCTGCGGGAGATTACCAAAAGACGCCCCGCCATGGTGCTTTTGGATGTTTGGCTGCAAGGCAGTCGGCTCGATGGATTAGAAATTTTGAGTATTCTGCACGAGCGGTATCCGGATTTGCCAGTCGTGGTGATATCGGGTCATGGCAATATTGATACGGCCGTGACGGCCATTCGAAGCGGTGCTTATGACTATATTGAGAAGCCGTTCAAGTCTGACAAGTTACTGGTGACGGTGCGTCGGGCCATTGAATCGGCGCGTCTGCTGCGAGAAAACACGGAGCTGAAACGCCGCGCTTCCGTGCAATTTGCCCTTATCGGCAACGCCACGGCGATGGAGCAGCTGAGCACGAAGATTGATAAATTGGCTCAATCGAATAGTCGCGTGATGATTGTCGGGCCTTCGGGCTCGGGCAAAGAAGCCGCGGCGCATCAATTGCATTCGCGCTCGCCGCGTTCGAGCAATAATTTCATCGGCATTCATGCCGCCATGATGGAGGGCGGCGAAGAGCAAATCGACCGCTTGCTATTTGGCTATGAAGACGCGGGCGAGGTGGAAGCGGGGCTGATAGAGCAGGCGCACGGCGGCACGCTGTATTTGGATGAGATTTGTAATTTCCCGCAAAAGCAGCAAAAGGCATTGCTGAAAATGCTCATCGAAGGGGCCATCACCCGAATAGGCGGCGCGCAAAGCGTGAGCATAGATGCGCGCGTTTTATCGTCGTGCAGTGGCAATGTCGAAAAGCGCATGCAAGACGGCCATTTGCGCGAGGATCTCTACCACCGCCTCAATGTGATGACTTTGGATGTGCCGGGCCTGAGCCAGCGGCGCGATGATATTCCCTATCTGGTGAATTACTTCGTTTCCATGTTGGCGGCGCAAATGAACATGCCCTTGCGCGCGGCTGATGACGATGTTCTGGCGGTTCTGCAATCGCATGATTGGCCAGGCAATGTGCGTCAATTGCGCCATACGGTGGAGCATATGATGCTGACCAGTCATGCCACGGGAAGTCAAAACCTGACCGTGGATCATCTGCCTAAGGAAATTATTTCCGATACGGATGTGGCCGAGAACGTCGGCCAGCAACGCCACATTATGTCGTTGCCTTTGCGCGATGCACGCGAGTGTTTTGAGCATGATTACCTGGTTGCGCAAATCGAGCGCTTCTCGGGAAATGTATCGAGAACCGCAGAATTCATTGGCATGGAACGTTCGGCTCTTCATCGGAAAATGAAATCTCTTGGTATTTCAGGCGGTAATCATGCTAAAAGCCACGTATAGATAGCGAAGGCTATATCTACGTAGCGGGGTAAAGGCGCATGAAAGTCATTGTGTGTGGGGCCGGACAGGTCGGATTTGGCATTGCTCGCCATTTGGCCGGAGAAGGCAATGACGTCACGGTTGTCGACCGGGAAGCGTCTTTGATGCAGCGGATCACGGATACGCTCGACGTGCGACCCATTTTGGGCCACGGCGGGCATCCCGATGTTCTCGAACAGGCCGGCGCGGCGGACGCCGATGTCCTGATTGCGGTTACCGCTTCTGATGAAGTGAATATGGTGACCTGCCAAGTTGCGAAAACGATTTTTAATGTTGGCAAAACCATTGCCCGCGTGCGCGATAGCGATTATTTGCAAAAACGCTGGGCGCGTTTGTTTGCCGATGAAGCCATTCCCATTGATGTGATTATTTCTCCAGAGACGGAAGTCGCCGAAGCGGTGCTGCGTCGTTTGGCTTTGCCAGGTGCGTTCGATAGCGCCAGTTTTGTAAATGGGCAGGCCGAAATGATTGGCGTGAGCATCGAAGAAGATTGCCCTGTCGTCGATACGCCGCTCAACCAATTGACCGGCCTGTTCCCAGATTTGCGCGCCATTGTGGTGGGTATTCGCCGCGGCAAGCGCGTCTATGTGCCAGACTTTGATGACACTATGCAAGTTGGCGATGAAGCCTTTTTGGTGACGGCCAATGATGACACCGAACGGACGTTGAAAATTTTTGGCCATGAAGAACGCGAAGCCCGCCGAATTATTTTGGTTGGCGGCGGCAATATTGGCTATCAAGTGGCGCGCTCGCTCGACGCCCAAACCGGACGCTATGCAGTAAGCCTCATCGAGAGCGATGAAGAGCGTGCGCGTTTCGTGGCCGAGAAAGTGCAGCGCTCGATTGTTTTGCGGGGCAGTGGGCTATCGCCTGAAATTTTGGCCGAAGCGGGCGTGCGCGAAGCCGACCTCGTTTTGGCACTGACCAATGATGACCAAGTCAATGTTTTGACCACTATGTTGGCCTTGCAAGAAGGCTGCAGCCGCGGCTTGTGCTTAATCAATGACAATAGTTTTCAAAATCTGGCTGGCCAATTTGGCATGGAAGTCGCCATTAACCCGCGCGCCATTACGGTGTCGTCGGTTCTGGGCCATGTGCGGCGCGGCAATGTGGTTCGGGTGCATGCGGTTGGCGATGAGCTGGCGGAAGTCCTGGAAGCCGAGATTGTCGATGGCTCTCCCGTCAGTGGCTCGAAATTACGCGACATTGAATTTGGCGATAAATTGCGCGTCGGCGCAGTTTGGCGCAAAGGCGACTTATTGATGCCGCGTGGCGGCTTGGAGCTGAAGTCTGGCGACCATGTGGTGATGTTTGTATTGGCCGATGGCGTAGAACAGTTTGAAAGCCTGCTGCGAGGCAAAGAAAAGGCTTAGCCGATGCGCCTTGGAGCCATTCTCTTTACCCTCGGCTATGGCGGCTGCATGATTGCGGGGCTGATGGTGCTGCCGTGGATTGCTTCGCTTTTGGATCCTAGTTTTCGCCATACAGGCAATTTTACCATTGCGTTAATGCTCACCAGTTTCGCCTCGGGCGCTTTGTTATTGTCGAGCTATGACAATCGACGTCACCGCGCGCGCGGCATTGAATTGCTGCTCATCATGGTTTTGTTCTGGACGATTTTGCCGTTTCTTGCGGCTTTGCCATTCATTGGCTCGAGCCAAATTGATACGCTCTTGGCAGCCTATTTTGAAGCCGTATCGGCACTCACCACATCGGGCGCGACCATTTTGGCGGTGCCGGAAGCGGAGGGCGCACCGATTTTATTGTGGCGCGCTTTATTGAGTTGGCTCGGCGGTCTTTGGACTTTGGTTTTTGCCGTTGCCGTTTTGGCGCCATTTGGTATTGGCGGCATTACTTTGGCCGGCAGCCCGCTTTTACAACACGATGAAGACGCGCATCTGACCTCGCGGTTGGGGCGGCCTTTGCGGCTTATTTTTCCAATTTATGGCAGTCTTACCTTGCTCGGGTTTCTCGTGATATGGGCTTTTGGGGTCTCCGCCTTTGATGCCCTTTGCCTCACTTTATCGGCTATTTCGACCAGTGGCATGGTGGTTCATAGCGAGAGCTTGGCGAGTTATCTTCCCATCGGCGCACAACTAAGCGTCGCGGTGCTGAGCTTTGTCGGCGCCATGAGCATCCCGCTTTTGCTGTTGTTAACCGTCGGCAAGCGGGTTTTTCTGGTTTTGCGCGATACAGAGTTTCGCACCTATGTGGCATTGATTTTGGGCTATGGCGCGATCTCCTTTTTCGCACTTCCCGACGTGCCTTTAATGAGCGCTCTCTTGCAGTCCATCTCGCTTCACAGCACCGCAGGGTTTAACTTTTTACCCGAGGGTGAGCTGGGCCAATGGCCGGTGATTTGGACGATGGTGCCTTTGATTATAGGCGGCATGGCGCTGTCTACGGCAGGCGGGCTAAAGATTATGCGCGCGATTATTCTGGCCAAAGACCTTGGCAGCGAAGTGGGTAAAATGGCTTATCCGTCCTCCGTCCATCCGCTGCGGCTGGAGGGGCGCCGCCTTGAAGACAATGATTTTACGGCCGCTTGGGCCTATACGGCTGTGTTCATTTTATTTGTCACGCTTGGCGTTTTATTGCTCGGCCTGTTCGGGGTTACTTTGGCCGAGGCTTGGCCTTTGGTGTTGGGCGCTTTGTCGAACAGTTTGGCGGTAACGCAGCATCTAGAAATGCCGCTGGGCTTTGGCGCCATGAATGACGCTTTGCAAATCATTATCGCGCTGTTAATGATTGCGGGACGCATGGAATTGCTAATTTTAATGGTCTTATTTACGTCATCTTTTTGGCGCTATATGCGCTAATGAAACTACCGATGGAAAACCGATGAGCCGTATTGCCTATATTGATGGATGTTACCAACCGCTAAACTGGCCAGGCATTATGGTCGAGGATCGCGGCTATCAATTCGCCGATGGCGTTTATGAAGTGTGCAGTCTGCGCGACGGAAAATTGCTCGACGAAGACCGCCACCTCGATAGGTTGGATTATTCCTTGAACGAATTGGCCATTGCCGAACCCATGTCTCGGCCCGCTTTGAAACTGGTAATGCGCGAAGTGATCCGACGCAACCGGTTGCGCAATGCGATTCTCTACATTCAAGTGTCGCGCGGAGTGGCACCCAGAGAGCACAGTTTTGCAGAAAATTTAAAGTCCGTTCTCGTGATGACTGTGCGGCCCTTGTCGCCAGCCAAACGCGAAGCGGTTCGCCGGGACGGTATTGACGTTATCAGTGTGCCCGACCAACGCTGGGCGCGCTGCGATATTAAATCGATTAGCTTGCTTCCAAATGTTTTAGCTCGGCAAAAAGCGCGGGATGCAAAGGTGCAAGAGGCCTGGCAAATAGACGAGCAGGGGATGGTCACCGAAGGAGCGGCAACCAATGCTTGGATCGTCGATAACCAAGGGTTTCTGCGCACTCACGCCGCCAAAGGCGAGATTTTGAACGGTATCGTTCGGCAAGTTTTGCTGCAATGCGCCAGCGACTTGGGGCTGAAATTAAAAGAAGAAGCGTTTTCTTTGGACGAGGCCAAAGCGGCCAAAGAGGCTTTTTCGACCGCCTCTACAATGGCGGTGTTTCCTGTGGTGTCCATTGATGGAACCAAAATTGGCAATGGCCAGCCAGGGCCAGTCGCGCAAAAGCTCGCGGCCGCTTACGACCTGGTTAATTAGCGAAAATTCTTAAAATTGAAAAAGATTAGGGTTTCTAGTTAGAGTTGTGTAAACTTAGGCTCGTAAAAAATCACGAGTATGAGAGCCCGTGTAAAATAAGTAATAGGTTAAAGTCTCAGTAACCGCAGAAAATTTGGGTAAACCAATGTCTTCAGATAAAGACTCTCTTGAAGCCTCGTTCTTGGATCATGTTTGTGAGCAAAAGCTTGCACTGACTATTTTCCTAGTCAACGGCGTTAAACTTCAGGGCACAATCACTTGGGTAGATGCAACGTCTATGTTGCTGAGCCGAGATGGTCATTCGCAGCTGGTTTATAAGCACGCGATTTCCACCATTATGCCAAACAGTCCGGTTGAAATTTCTGTCGCCTAAAGACTAATCGTCTTTGCGCTCAGCCGCTTTCGCGCGCTGCCAGAAACTTTCTAAATCGTCGAGTGAGAAATCACTCATATCCGTGCTTTGCGCGCGGGCCTGTTGCTCGACTTGTTGAAAGCGGCGGCTGAATTTGGCATTGCCACGACGCAAGGCTGTCTCCGGATCGAGCTTTAGATGGCGCGCGATATTGGCCACCACAAAAAGCACATCGCCTAGCTCGTCTTCAATGGCATCGGCGTTTTTTAGCGCCATGGCTTCGCGTAATTCGCTAACTTCTTCTTCCAATTTGTCAAATATCGGCTCGGGTTCGGTCCAATCGAACCCGATGCGCGCGGCGCGTTTTTGCAGCTTTACCGCTCGTGTCATAGCGGGAAGGGCCAGCGGCACGTCGTCTAGCAGGCTAGGGGGCGCCGCCATCGTGTCGGATTTTGCGGCGCGTTCTTGCGCCTTCATATCTTCCCAATTTTGCTTCACTTGCTCGGAGGTGACTTCGGCTTTCGCGCCAAAGACATGCGGATGGCGCCGCTCCATTTTATCGGCAATGGCGTTGACTACATCGTCGAAGGTAAAGCTTTCGGCTTCTTCGGCCATGCGGGCATGAAACACCACTTGTAGCAATAAATCGCCAAGCTCATCCCGAAGCTGATCCATGTCGCCAGTTTCGATCGCATCGACCACTTCATAGGCTTCTTCGAGCGCGTACGGGGCAATGGATTTAAAGTCTTGCTTCAAATCCCACGGACATCCCGTGTCCGGGTCGCGCAGCGCAGCCATGATGTTCACAATACGTTGGATAGAAGATGGGGGCACACGGATAACCTCAGCTAGGAATGATGGGTTCAAGTTCCCACGATTCTGGAGGCGCATAAACAAATGGGGCGGCCTTGATGTGCTCAAGACCGCCCCATTGTTTTATTCGCATAATAAATATTATGACAAGTAATAACCACTCATGCGTTCGGGTTCTTCCACCGCTCGTTTAGATATTGTGTGATGTTCTCTGCGTATTTATAGCAGCTGCTTTCTGCTTTCACTTGCGACGTAATCTTTACGCCGGCCACAGTCATCTCTGTGCCAAGCTCTGTTGTGCCCTTCAGGCCATTTGCCAAAGATAAGAAGTCTTGCTCAATGGCCCGCGCGATTTGGCGGCCATTGGTCTCTGTTGTGTCTTTTTTAACGGCATCAATGTAGCCTTGATAGCCAACGACCCCTACGGAGGCCAAAATGCCGATGATAGCAACAACAGTTAGAAGCTCGATGAGCGAAAACCCTTACGCATTTTACAAACCTACTCAATTAATACAACGGTATTAAGCTTAACGCTTAGTGAATCCTTAGGATAACATGAAAGCTCACTACTCAACAACACCCTTTGACGACACAATCATGCCGTCATAGGCTGGTATCACATGCTCCGGCAGCTCATTGCACAGCGTTTCATAGTCCAAATCGATGTGCAAATTGGTCAAAACGGCATGCTTGGGCTTTAGGGTTTCAATAAGCTCTAGCGTTTTGTCGAGATGGAAATGAGTTGGGTGTGGCTCGCGACGCAAAGCATCGACAATCCAACAATCTAGCCCTTCCAAAGCGGCAAAACTTTCTTCTGGTAAATCACTTATATCGCTGGAATAAGCCACATCGCCAACCCGAAAGCCAAGGCTGTCGATGGAACCGTGAATTTGTCTAAACGGTGTGGCCACAATATCACCCCCCTCGCCGCCAATGGTCAGCGGCTGATAGGGGGTTGAAATGCGATTGTCTTTTAAGATGGCTGGATATAAAGACCCTTCGCCTTGATGAAAACAATAATCAAACCGTGTCGTCAGCGTATCGGCCGTGGCTTGGTCCATCCAAACTCCAATCTGTTTGCGCCGCGCATAAACCATCGCGCGCACATCATCGATGCCATGCGTTTGGTCGGCGTGGTCATGCGAATAAAGAATCGCATCGAGCCAAGTGGTTTCGGCAGCAATAAGTTGGGCGCGCATATCAGGAGAGGTGTCGATGAGAACGCTGGTCTGGCCGCCCTCTCCGGCTTGTTGCACCAAAAGCGAACAGCGGGTTCGGTGGTTTTTGGGCTGATTGGGGTCGCATTCGCCCCAAGATCCATCGAGACGCGGAACCCCGCCAGAGGAGCCACAGCCTAAAATACGAAAGGTTAAACTCATGAACTGGCTCCAAGACGTGGCGCTTTGGTAAATAAAGTGAAAAAATTCTCGCTGGTGATACGGGCTAATTCTTCGGGGCTGACGCCTTTGATTTCGGCCAACATCCGCGCTGTATCGGCCACGAAGGCTGGCTCATTTCGTTTGCCGCGGTGTGGCACGGGCGCTAAAAAGGGCGCATCTGTCTCTACCAAAAGCCGCTCGAGGGGAATGTTGGCAATCGTTTCGCGCAAGGTTTTGGCGCTATTGAACGTCGCAATGCCAGAGATGGAGATGTAAAAGCCAATGTCTAAGGCGCGCTGCGCCAGCTCTGGCCCTGCGGTAAAACAATGGATAAGCCCAGGATAAGCGCCGGTCTGCATCTCATCCTCTAAAATATCGGCGGTGTCTTCATCGGCATCGCGAGCATGAACGATCAGGGGCAATTGGCTCAGCCTTGCCGCCTCGATGTGGGCTCGGAAGTTCTTCTGCTGCGCCTCGCGTGGGCTGTGCTCGTAAAAATAATCGAGCCCCGTCTCGCCAATGCCAACGACTTTTTTATGCGCGGCCAAAGCTACCAACTGCTCGCCCGTCACAGGTGTCTCGCTGCCTGCCTCATGCGGGTGAATGCCCACCGAACACACCAGCTCCTCATGCGCTTCAGCCAGCGCGATAATTTTATCGGCTTCGCTGACTTTGGTGGAAATCGTGACTATTAAATCGACACCAGCCGCTTTGGCTCGTGCCAAAACCCCGTCGCGGTCTTCGTCAAAATCAGTGAAATCAAGATGGCAATGGCTATCGACCAGCATGGCGTTTCCTCTAGATATATTGGCCGTCATCAACGGTGATGCTGGTGCCCGTCATGCCCGCGCCCATGGGGCCGGCGAGCAGTAGCAAAGCACCATCCAAATCGCTTTGATTGGCCAAACGACGACGCGGCCAACCCGCCATTTGCTTTTTACCGCCCTCGGTTTTCCACCAGAAATCATTAATCTCGGTTTCAATATAGCCAGGGCAAATGGCGTTGACGTTAATGTCTGTGCGGGCCCATTCGCGCGCCAGACCTTTGGTCATCATCAAAATGCCAGACTTCGAGGTGCAATATGGCGTAAGGCCGGGCAACACTTTAAAGCCGCCAACCGAGGCAATATTAACGATGCGCGCCGCGCTGCCTTGAGCGATATGATGGCGCGCCATTTCGGTGGATAGGAAAAACGGGCCCGTTAAATTGGTACCCATGACCTGATTGTAATCGGCCACGGAATAATCGAGTGCGGTTTTGACCACATTCATACCGGCGTTATTAATCAAGATGTCGGGCATGAAACCGTCATCGCGCAAGGTGGCGAAGAAATCTGGGATGGCGTCAAAATCGTTTACATCCAGCGACACGGCGTGGGCGGTGCCCCCGTTTTTGGTAATGACGTCGGCCAGTTCCGCCAATTTATCGGCGCGGCGCGCAGCAATAACGACACGCGCGCCCGCGGCCGCCAAAACTTTAGCGAAGCGCACGCCCAAACCGGAGCTAGCGCCAGTTATCATGGCGGTCTTGCCGGTTAAATCTGTGCTGTTTTGAATGTCGGCTTCGCTCATTTTCGGCTCCTGAATGTGATTTACGTGCGGAGCTCACTTTGACAGACTTCGGTTTTATTTGCCAGACTATTGAAAATAGCCTTACCTTAAAGGCCAATCGATGGAGACGAAGATGACGAATACGCCCGAAAGCCCCCTCCCCGTGATGCAGCTTGATGTTATTTCGGATGTCATTTGCCCGTGGTGTTTCATTGGCAAGCGCAAGCTGGACGCGGCTCTGGGGCAGGTGAGTGAGTTCCAAATCAATCTCATGTGGCGTCCCTATCAGCTCGACCCAACCACGCCGCCCGAGGGACACGATCGAAAACAGCAAATGATCCGTAAATTTGGCCCGGATGCTGGCAAACAGATATTCAAAAATGTTCTCGCTGCGGCAGAAGGCACGGGAATTGATTGGAATTTCGAGCAGATTACCCGCACGCCCAATACGCTAAACGCGCATCGCCTGATCCGGTGGGCGGCCAGCATGGGCGAGCAGCACCAAATGGCGGAAGCCCTGTTTTGTGCTTATTTTGAGCAGGCTCGCGATATTGGCGATGTAGATGTCTTGCTAGATATCGGCGAAAAACAAGGGCTAGAGCGCGAGTTACTGATGGACCTTTTCGCCAGCGACCGAGACATCGAGCAAACCCGCCAAGATGATGCCGCCGCCCGAGACTTGGGCGTAACGGGTGTGCCGGCCTTTTTGGCTGGCGGTAAATTCATGCTGATGGGCGCGCAAGAGCCCGAGTATCTCAATCTTTTTCTCAACAAAGCGCGCCAAAAACTTACCGCTCAAGAGGCTTAAGCTGATAATTCTGCCAAGCGTGTGGCCACCGTGGCCGCGATTTGCAGACGTGCGTCCGCATCTTCGCATTTGGCCCGGAAGACTAAGCTTTGGTCAGGGCGGATTTTGACCCGCTCTGTGTGCTCGGCCACATAGGCAATGAGTTTGTCCGGATTGGCAAATGTCTGATTGCGAAACACCACGGCAGCCCCTTTGGGGCCTACGTCAATTTTTTGAATGCCGGCTGAGAAGCAATCAATTTTAATGCTCAAAACGGCCAATAAATGGCGCACTTCTTCAGGTAAATCACCAAATCGGTCGATTAACTCGGCGGCGAAAGCGTCAATGTCTTGCCGCTCGGTCATCGACGACAGGCGGCGATAAAGCCCCATACGAAGGTCTAGCTCAGGCACATAGGGCTCGGGTATGAGCACGGAGATGCCTGCATTTATCTGCGGCGACCAGCTTTCATCGGTTTCTTCGCCCTGTCGTTCGGCGACCGCCTCCTCCAACATGGCTTGATAAAGCTCAAAACCGACTTCCTTAATGTGTCCCGATTGCTCCTCGCCGACCAGATTGCCCGCGCCGCGCAAATCGAGATCATAGGACGCCAAATTGAATCCGGCACCGAGGCTATCTAGAGATTGCATAACTTTAAGTCGTTTCTCAGCATTCTCTGTTAAGCCTTTGGTTTCATTATAAGTAAGATATCCATAGGCACGTGTTTTAGAGCGCCCCACACGGCCCCGCATTTGGTATAATTGGGCCAAGCCGAACATGTCCGCGCGGTGGATGATAATGGTGTTGGCGGATGGAATATCCAAGCCGCTTTCGATAATCGAGGTCGACAGCAGCGTGTCATATTGGCCATCATAAAAGGCGTTCATGCGGGCTTCCAAATCGGCGCCGGCCATTTGCCCATGGGCCATCACATATTTCAACTCAGGCACATTTTGCTCAAGAAACTCAGCGATTTCCGTAAGATCAGATATCCGCGGAACAATAATAAAACTCTGCCCTGCGCGATATTTCTCGCGCAACAGCGCTTCCCGGATGCCGACCGGATCAAACGGTGTCACATAGGTGCGCACCGCCAGTCTGTCGACGGGCGGCGTGGCGATAATAGATAAGTCCCGCACGCCTGTGAGCGCCATTTGAAGTGTGCGCGGAATTGGCGTAGCCGTCAGCGTCAGCATATGAACTTCGGCGCGTAAGGTCTTCAAGCGCTCCTTGTGAACCACCCCGAAATGTTGTTCTTCATCTACGATAACTAGCCCAAGTCGTTGAAATTCAATGTTTTTTGCTAATAGCGCATGTGTGCCGATGACAATGTCTATGGCGCCGCTCTTCAAACCCGCCTTGGTTAGTGTGGCGTCGCTGCTGGCAATCAGGCGCGATAGCTCGCGTATTTCAACGGGCATACCGCTGAACCGCTCGCGGAAGGTTTTGGCGTGTTGGCGCGCTAAAAGCGTGGTTGGGGCGATAATAGCAACCTGTCGCCCTGCCAGAGCGGCAACAAAGGCGGCGCGCAAGCCCACTTCGGTTTTGCCAAAGCCAACATCGCCGCAAATCAGCCGATCCATCGGTCGGCCGCTGGCCATATCATCCACCACGGCTTCAATCGCGTCCATTTGGTCGTCGGTTTCTTCAAACGGGAACCGCGCGGCAAATTCATCGTAAAGGCTGACTTCGGGTAGCAGTTTCTCGCCTTTGCGCATGGCCCGTTCGGCGGCGGTTTTAATCAGCTCGCCAGCAATGATATTGAGTTTCTCTTTCAGGCGTGCTTTGCGCATTTGCCAAGCCACACCGCCAATTTTATCCAGCGTAACACTAATGTCATCGCCGCCAAATCGGCTCAATAACTCAATGTTTTCGACCGGCAAGAACAGTCGCGAGTCGCCATGGTAAATCAGGCGCAAGCAATCATGCGGTGCGCCGCCAACGTCTAGCGTTTGTAGGCCCTCAAAACGGCCGATGCCGTGCTCGACATGCACCACATGATCGCCGGGGGTTAGGCTGGTGGCTTCGGTGAGGAAGTTCTCGGCTTTCTTGCGCCCCGGACGGCGCACGATGCGATCGCCCAGGATATCTTGCTCGGTCAGCACGCTCAGCGTGTCCGTAATAAAGCCCGTTTCCATGCTGCAAATGGCCATGACGCCCGATTTGCCAGCCGCTAGCTCTTGCCAAGTCTCAATTACGGGCAAAACATCCGAGCCATGTTCGCGCAACAAAGTTGACAGACGATCTTGGGCGCCACGGCTCGAGGCCACCATAATCATCCGCCGACCTGCCGCCTGCTCGGCTTGCATATGCGCAACGACCGTATCGAACAGATTGATGCTTTCTTGTTTGCGCTCGGCTGCGAAATTGCGTGGCTCGCGCCCTTCTAGGTTAACTTTGTCGGGGTCAGATTCGGGATGTTGAAAGCCGCTCATCGGCCGCCAGCGCAATTCAGATATGCGCTGTTTCCATTCATCCTCTAGCAAATACAATTGCTCGGGCGGCAAAGGCTTAATGATGCGCCGCCCCGCGCCCCCGCGTCCGCCGGCGTTTATGGCTTGCTCACGGGCTTCTTTGCGGGCTTCGTAATAATCGTCGATTTGCGCCATGCGATCGCCAAAAGCATTGTCAATCTGGGCGTCGGTAACATAGAGGCAGGTGCCGCAATGGTCGAATAAGGTTTCGAGTGTGTCATGGAAAAGCGGCAGCCAGTGTTCCATGCCCTGATGGCGCACGCCGTCACTGATGGCGGTGTAAAGCGCGTCTTCGTCCATCACCGTGCCGAATTGTTGTACATAGCCGCGGCGAAACCGCTGTATGGCTTCTTCGTCTAAATGTATCTCGCCGGCGGCCGTCAGCTCCAGCGCGTGCAATTGGCCGATGGTACGCTGGGTTTCGGCCGCAAAAGGGCGCAAGCTCTCCAACGTATCGCCGAATAAATCTAGGCGAACGGGGTCGTCGGCGCCCGGCGCGAAGAGGTCGACAATGCCGCCGCGTATCGCGTAATCGCCAGGCTCCATAACCGTCGAGCACCGGCTATAGCCATTGGCCGATAAAAATGCGGTCAGGGCTTCCAGGTCCAGCGTTTGGCCAGGGCGCAAGGAAAACGATAATTTGCTAATTTGGTCGCGCGCGGGCAAGCGTTGCGCCGCCGCCGATACGGTGGTGATAACCACATGCGGGCTGCCTTCTAGCGGCGCCAGACTGGCCAATGAGGCCATGCGCTCTGACATGACCGCCACTTGCGGCGATAAACGGTCGAAAGGCAGGCAATCCCAAGCCGGTATGTGAACTTGCGCCAAATCGGGGGCAAAAAACGCCAGCATATTGCGCATGGCGGCCGCAGCCGAGGCATCGCGCGCGATATACACCACGCGCTCGCCCGCAAGGCGGGCCAAATCGGCTAGCACCATTGGCTGATAGCCCTCTGGCGCGCCGCCAATCTGCAGCGTGCCTTGGGTCTCCACCAGCGTTTTATAGAGCTCTTTGGTCACGCAAGGCCTCGTTCGGTTTTGGTTTTGTTAAATGTAGTCGAGGCTAAGCAAACGGTCTAGCAAAGGCGAGCGTATATCTTCTGGCACCGCGTCGCGCCCTGTGGCCCAAGCGAATAGCTTGTCGTCCGCCAGTTCCAGAATACGTTGGTAGTCTTCAACATCCGCGTCTGGCAGGTCTGGCAATACGGTTTCGGCAAACTTGGTGAAAATAATATCCATTTCCTTAATGCCTCGATGGTTCGAGCGGAAATAAAGTTTGCGGCGGACGGCGTCGAGCTGTTGCATGGTGTCAAATCCTCTTTCAAGCGGTTTATAGCAGACCTTCGGGGTTTGTCACCCGACAGACTGTCGCTGCAGCGACAGCCGAGCTACTCCACTCCATATAGGTGGATTTGTGTGATAGACTATGTCGAAAGTTCGCTTTATGGAGGTGGCATGCGCCCCAGCTCTCTTACGCCCGTGTTTAAAGATGCCACGACCCTGCCCGGCATTGGCCCCAAGCTGGGCAAATTGCTGGCCGAGTTTACCGGCGATAAAATTATCGATCTGCTGCACCATTTGCCATCTAATCTTATCGATCGGCAATATCGCCCGCCCTTGGATGAAGCCGAGGATGGCCATATCGCGACGTTTGAAGTGGAAGTGGTAAAACATGAAGTGTCGCCACGGCGGAATTTGCCCTATCGAATTTTATGTCGCAATGACAGCGGATTTCTTTCTCTGGTGTTTTTTCGAGCCCGTGGCGACTGGCTCACCAAAGCCATGCCGGAAGGCTCGACCCGAATTGTTTCAGGGCGCGTCGAGCGGTTTCGCGATAATTTGCAAATTGTACACCCCGACCACATGTTGCCCAAGCCGGCTTTTGAAGCCTTGCCAATCATCGAGCCTGTCTATCCATTAACCGCTGGGCTATCGGCTAAAATTTTAATGAAGGCGATACAAGCCGCCCTGCCCGATTTGCCAGACCTGGCCGAATGGCAGGAGCCAACGTGGATGGAACAGCAGAAATGGCCGACCTGGCAAACGGCCGTCGCGCTGGCGCATCGCCCTGATACGCATGATGCGCTGGACCCGCACCATCCGGCACGGGCGCGTTTGGCTTATGATGAATTATTGGCGCATCAATTGGTGCTGGCCTTGGTTCGTCGCCAACGCCGCCAAATGGCCGGGCGGGCGTATCCCGAAGTTGGCAATTTGGCACAAAAGTTACTTACGCTTTTGCCTTTTGCGCTGACCGGGTCGCAAGAGCAAGCGGTGGCCGATATTCGTGCCGATATGGCCGAGCCAGTTCGCATGCTGCGCCTATTGCAAGGCGATGTCGGTAGCGGCAAAACCGTGGTCGCCGTGATGGCGATGTTGCAGGCAGCCGAAAGCGGCGCGCAAGCAGCCCTCATGGCGCCGACCGAAATATTGGCACGCCAACACGCTGAAACCGTAGGGCCATGGCTCGATGCTTTGGGCGTTCGCTGGCAATTAATGACGGCGCGCAATAAAGGAAAACTGCGAGCCCAAAGCCTAGAGGCCCTGGCACAAGGCGACGTGCAAATCGCTATCGGCACGCATGCTTTGTTTCAAGACGATGTGGTTTTCGCTGATTTGGGGCTGGCGGTTGTGGACGAGCAGCATCGGTTTGGTGTGCAACAACGCATGGCCCTGTCGTCGAAAGGCGAAGGCGTCGATGTTTTGGTGATGACCGCCACGCCTATCCCTCGCACGCTGACGCTCACCGCCTATGGCGATATGGATGTTTCGCGCATGCCCGATAAACCGCCCGGTCGTCTGCCAATCGATACGCGGGTCATCTCGATGGACCGATATAGCGATGTGGCGCAAGGGCTTGGCAATGCTATGCGCGAGGGTGCGCGTATTTACTGGGTGTGTCCGTTGGTCAGCGAAAGCGAGCTGGTCGATTTGGCGGCTGCGGAAGACCGGGCCAAAGACCTGCAAAAACTCTATGGCGACAAAGTGGGTTTGGTGCATGGCCAAATGCGGGCGGCTGAAAAAGATGCCGTGATGGCACAATTCATCGCGGGAGAGATAAGCATTTTGGTGGCAACGACGGTGATTGAGGTTGGCGTCAATGTGCCGGAGGCCACAGTGATGGTCATCGAACATGCGGAGCGGTTTGGACTGGCGCAATTGCATCAGTTGCGCGGTCGGGTTGGCCGCGGGCTAGATAAGTCGAGCTGTGTGCTGCTCTATCGCGGGCCTTTGGGCGAAACCTCTAAGGCGCGGCTGTCCATCATGCGCGATACGGAAGATGGCTTTCGGATTGCAGAAGAGGATTTACGCTTACGCGGCGCGGGCGAAGTTTTGGGCACTCGTCAAAGTGGCCTGCCTTTGTTTCGCTTGGCTAATTTAGAGGCGCATTCAGACTTGCTGCCTGCGGTGCATGACGATGTGAAATTGCTATTGGAGCGCGACCCGCAATTGGACAGTCCGCGGGGCAAAGCTTTACGCACCCTGCTCTATTTATTTCGCCGCGATGAAGCGATACGGTTTTTGCAGTCTGGCTAGGCGCGAAACCTAAGCGGAAAGAGCCGGCTCTTCATTGGCAATGCCAGCCGAGATAACCATACGGGCGCCATCTTCTACCGTCATGTCGAGGATGGTCAGCTCATCTTCGGGTACGAATAGCAAAAATCCGGAAGTCGGATTCGGTGTTGTTGGCAGAAATACCCCAATCATTTTTTTACCCGTGGCGCTATTGATGCGCGGATCGGCGGCTTTGGTAACAAAGGCGATCGCATGAAGGCCCTTGCGGGGGTATTCGATCAGCGCCACATCTTGAAAGGCCGAGCCATCTTCGCTGACGGCCGTTTGAAACACTTGTTTCAACATGGTGTAGAGCGCCCCAGCCATAGGGATTTTTCGTATCAACTGGTCGGAAGCCCGCAATAAAAACTGCCCCAAGAAGTTTGCAGTCAAACCGCCAATAACGGTGAGCAAAATCAAGGCCAAGACAAGCCCCACACCCGGCACGTCGACCGGAAAATAAGTGGTCGGCCAATAGATTTCTGGAATCAGGGGGCGGAAATAATTATCGAGAAACTCGACAAACCATAGAGCCAGATAAAACGTAATGTAAATGGGCGCGGTAACCACCAGACCCGTTAAAAAATAAGTCCGCAAAGCTCTCAAAAAGGAGCGGCGTTTCTTCTTTGGTTCTAGCAATTCATTCATGGCCTAATATGCTTTGATTCCAGCGATGAACGCTAAAAAATTCAGTAACTTTCTCAACCGGCAAGCTAAGAATTAAACGATATCGATGAGGGTGGTGAACTCAAGGTTTTCAAAACTATCTACCGAGCCATCCAATAAATCCTCAAGGGGGGTATGGTACTGGGATTTGGATTGGGTTAAAGCCTTGGTAAAATTAAGGGTGAGAGCAGACCCGCCAGCGAAGGTCAAAGTAACACCTTCTAAATCGGTGTCGGAATCTGGGTTGAGCAAGGCGATTTGAATCTCGTCATCGGCGGTTTCAAAATAAGTGTCCGTGCCATTCAGCAAAGTCGCCACTGTCGGAGCCGACATACTAAAGCTGATCGCCTTCGATTAAGAAGTCCGCCGCAGCCGCCCCGCCGTCAAGGGTGAAAATAAGCTGACTCACAACTCTCCGCCCTTGCCTTGCCGCAGGCATAATGGCAGGCTCGGCGCATGACGAAAAAAAATCACCCTGCGGCCGAAAAAACAGATGCCAGCGACTTCGAAACGCGAATCGACGAGCTTTGCCAGTCGCAATTCGGCGCCGGTGTAACAAATTTAAAACGCTTATCGGGCGGCGCAAGCCAGGAGAGCTGGCAATTTATTTGCGATGCCAAAGCCTATGTTTTGAGGCGAAACCCAGGCGGAAAAAGCGCGTCTCAAAACGCCCTGCCCAAAGCATCGGAAGCCGCGATTATCGATGCGGCTGCAGCGGCCGGAATTTGTGTCCCGCGTGTCTCTTATATATGCACGCCCTCCGACGACATTGGCGAAGCCTATGTGATGGACTTTATTGAGGGCGAAACCATTGCCCGTAAAATTTTGCGCGACGCCGAATTTGACGGCGTGCGCCCCGACCTTGCCACGCAATGCGGCGAGGTGCTTGCCCGCCTACATCAGATAGAAGTATCGCCCCTGCTCGACTTGCCGCATAGCGATGCGGCTGGCGAGTTGAAAAAATACGCTGAATTTTTGCACCAACATAAGCAGCCGCATCCGGTATTTGAATTAGCCGTCAAATGGCTTTCCGATAATCTGCCGCCACCCCGCGCGCCGGTTTTGGTGCATGGCGATTTTCGCAATGGCAATATTATGGTGTCGCCCGAAGATGGGCTTGTGGCGCTGCTTGATTGGGAACTAACCCATATTGGCGACCCGATGGAAGACCTCGGCTGGCCATGTGTGCCGTCATGGCGATTTGGCCAACATGATTTGCCGGTTGGCGGCTTTGGTCAACGGGCCGATTTTTACGCCGCCTATGAGCGTAAAGGTGGCGAGGTCGACGAAGCCTCGGCGCGGTTTTGGGAAATTTTGGGGACGCTCAAATGGGGCATTATGTGCGCGGTGCTGATGAGCCGTGCATTTGAAAGCGGCGCCGACCCCTCGGTAGAGCGTGGCTCTATTGGTCGGCGATCGTCGGAAACCGAGATTGATTTATTACGAATGTTGTTGGAGCAAGACTGATGCAAGACCGTCCCGCTGCTGAAGATTTACTCGCCGCCGTGCGAGGTTTTTTAAACGATACGGCGATGCCTCAATTACAAGGCCATGCCGCTTTTAGCGCGCGAGTGGCTGGCAATGTGTTGGACATTTTGGCTCGCGAGTTGGCGCTGGCACCTGGCTTTCAAAAGGCAGAAACCCGGCGCCTCAAAGCGCTGTTGGATGTGGGGCCCGATGCCAAGGATGACCTCCTCACCTTGAACCGCGCCTTGTGTGACAAAATTGCGTCGGGCGAGATGGATTTGTCGACGCCAGACTTGCGCGACCATCTGATTAAGGTCAGCATGGGGAAGCTCGCGATCGATCAGCCTCGGTATCAGGGCTATAAAACGGCACAAGCAAATAATTGGCCGGAAGAAGAATCGAAATAATATCGTGTGTGAGAAGACAGTGTAACAAAGCCCGACCCGGGCCAAACAAAGAAAAGATTTATCTGATGTATAAAATTATTATTCCAATCGCCCTGAGCCTTGCTCTTGCCGGCTGCGGCATTCCTTTTATTGATATCGATATTCCGATTATTCCAGGAATTTAATCGCCATCAAATATCGCACGTTTGGCGTAAGTACCTTTTGTACAGCCATGGCGCGATAATGTGATTATAGATTAGGCCGATCCCGCTTCGCAGGATCGGCCAATTTATTAGGTAAGCCAAATATTTAAATTTCGGCAGGCGCAACCAAAGCGCGATAAACGCCTCCACACCTTGCAGCATCGCCTCGCCTTCATGGGCATGGATGGATGAAAGTAAAGTCTCGCGCGAATAGCCCTTGGGTAGGCGGCCGCTGGAGATGTCTTGAAACGCTACCTGCTCGATTGCGTGTTCCTGCACCATACGTTGATAGACCGCGACTTCTGGCCCGCATAGCGAGCAGGCACCATTAAAGTAGACGGTTAAAGGTTTTGTATTTTTCATTAGTTTAACGCATCGCCAGTAGCTTCGGGCTTGCCCTCGCGAAGGGCTACCAAATATTCGATGATTAAGTCCCAAGCCTGCAGCGCTTCGACGTCGCCTTGTGCGGCAAATTCAGCCGCCCGCAACGTGGCCACTACTTCCGCGTCCTCGCCATATTGCTGAGTGAGCGTAGCCACCGCTTGCAATACCATTTCGCGTAATTTCTTCTGGTCGTCTGTTAGCTCATCCATGAATTGTATATAGGTCGCCTCGCAAGGATGGAAAGCCGAAAGAGGTTTCTTACAGAGCGTTAAGAGACGGCTAGCCAGGCCAGTAAAGCCGTGCCGCCCATTAGATAAGCGCCAGGCATTTTCAGTAAAGCCTTATGGCCTCCTAGACCCAGTGCTATGAACAGCAGAGCACCCAAGAAATTGACACCAATAATTGGATAGGTCGCAAAGGCAAATTCAGGATAATAAGCGACATAGGCCAAGCTGACGGCGCTGACAAAAAGAAAAATTGTGAAGCTGTGCCAACTGACCCAACTGAGTGACTTGCTCAATGGGGCTAAGTCGCTTTCTTCTACGTTGCCAATATACTTTATATGTCCTGCAATGCCGTGGAACAGCATACCGATAAAGGCGAGCAAAGCGCCAGCCATTAAGAACCAAAAATCCATTTTCGTCTCCCAGTCAAACCCGAAACTTATTCAACGGTCACCGACTTGGCCAAATTACGTGGCTGGTCGACATCCGTACCTTTGGTGACGGCAGCATAATAGGCCAGCAATTGCAATGGCAGCGCATAGAGCATAGGGGTAATGAACGCGTCTAATTTGGGCAGCGCAATCGTCGCCAGACAGCCCTCACCGGCTTTTTCAATGCCTGCTTCGCTGCCCAACATAATCACTTTGCCGCCGCGGGCCATGACTTCTTGCATGTTCGAAATGGTCTTCTCAAATAGCTCATCGTCGGGGGCAATGGTGATGATAGGAACGCTCTCATCCACCAAAGCAATCGAGCCATGTTTCAACTCTCCGGCCGCAAACCCCTCGGCGTGGATATAAGAAATCTCTTTCAGCTTCAGCGCGCCCTCAAGAGCCAAGGGATACATGGTGGCGCGGCCAATGAATAAGGCGCTGGTGGTATCGGCAAAGCCTTTGGCAATCTCGCTGATATGGTCTTCGCAAGCCAAGATATCATTGGCGAGGCGCGGTGTCGTTAGCAATAAGTCGGTCAAGCGCGCTTCTTCTTCTGCCTCGATGGTGCCTTTCACACGGCCCAAACCGATCGCCAAAGTGGCCAGCGCGCCGAGTTGTGCGGTGAAGGCTTTGGTCGAGGCCACGCCAATTTCGGGCCCTGCATAGGTTGGGAAAGTCACATCCACTTCGCGGCAAATCGAGCTTTCCGGCACATTGACCACGCCAATGGTTTGAAGCCCATGCGCTTTACAATGATGTAAGGCCGCGAGCGTGTCGGCGGTCTCGCCTGATTGCGAAACAAACACCGCCAAACAATCTTTGTCCATAGGCGCATCGCGATAGCGAAACTCCGAAGCAATATCGATACTGGCCGGAATGCGCGCATAGCGTTCAATCCAATTGCGCGCGACTTGCGCTGCGAAATAGGCGGTGCCGCAAGCCACTAAAATCACCCGATTGATTTTGTTAAAATCGAGCTGGTTCTCTGGCAGCAAAACCGCCCGCGCTTCGGGGTCAATATATTGCCCGAACGTGCGCGATAGCACTTCGGGTTGCTCGTGAATTTCTTTCGCCATGAAATGACGGTAATTGCCTTTATCGACCATGGCGGCAGAGGCATCGACGGTCTCGAAGGGGCGCGCCACGGACTGCTCATAGCCTTCTGCTAGCGCGAAAATTTCAGCGCCTGCACGGGTTAAAATCGCCCAATCGCCATCTTTTAAATAGCAAACCCGATTGGTAAAGGGGGCCAGCGCAAAGGCATCGGAGCCCAAAAACATTTCGCCTTCGCCCATGCCCAAAGCCAAAGGGCTACCTTTACGCGCAGCTATGATTAAGTCGTCACGGCCTTCGACAATCAGGGCAATGGCATAAGCGCCTTCCAACTTGGCGAAAGTCTGCGCTGCAGCTTTTTTAATATCCCCGTTGGCGGCTAGGTTTTGAGAAAACAAATGCGCCACAACTTCCGTGTCCGTATCCGACGTGAAGTCCACGCCATCGGCAATGAGCTTTTGTTTCAGCTCTTTATAATTTTCAATAATTCCGTTGTGCACCACCGCCACATGTTCGCCGCGATGCGGGTGCGCATTGGCTTTAATGGCAGGCCCATGCGTGGCCCAACGGGTGTGACCAATGCCCAAGCTGCCGCTTAACGGGCGAGCCTCGATCTCTTGGCGCAAGGCTTCCAGTTTGCCCTCGGCCCGACGACGGACAATTTTTCCATCCACCAGCGTGGCAATGCCCGCGCTATCATAGCCGCGATACTCGAGGCGCTTCAGGCCATCAAAAACCCTTTGGCCGACATCTTGCGTACCAACGACGCCAATAATTCCGCACATATTATTTGTCCTTCTTGGTGTTGGATTTCCGAAACTTCGCGCCCCAGCCCGCAATTTCACGCGGCGGGGCGCGCGTTACCACCAAGGCATCGTCGGCTACATCTTTCGAGATAGCCGAGCCCGAGCCAAGATACGCGCCTTTGCCAATGGTGACGGGCGCAATCAGCGAAGAGTTGGAGCCGATGAAAGCGCCCTCGCCTATTTTGGTGATATGTTTGTTATAGCCATCGTAATTGCAGGTAATCGTCCCCGCCCCGATGTTTACGTCCATGCCCAATTCGGCATCGCCGATGTAAGACAGATGACTGATTTTCGCACCCTTGCCGATGATGGATTTTTTGGTCTCGACGAAATTGCCAATCTTGGCTTCGTCGCCCACTTGCGTGCCAGGGCGTAGACGCGCATAGGGGCCAATTTGAGCCGCCTTGCCGATGCTCACGCCTTCTAAATGCGTAAACGCTTTAATGACAGTGCCCGCTTCAATTGACACGCCGGGATTGATTTTTACATTGGGCTCAAGCACCACATCGGCATCTATCTGGGTATCAAAGCTCAAGAATACGCTATCGGGGTCTTGCATGCCGACGCCCGCTTCGAGAAACGATTGGCGCAAACGCTTTTGCATCAGACCCTCGGCCTTGGCTTGTCCGGCGCGACTATCGACGCCCATGGTGTCTTCAGGCTTGGCCATTACCAATCCGGTGCTGGCGCCATCTTGCGAGGCCAGCCCCACAAGGTCTGGCAGATAATACTCGCCTTGCGCGTTGTCCTTATTTAGCTGCGGTAGATATTTGGCCAAAGCGGTTTGGCTTAACGCCATCGCGCCGCCATTGCACAGGCTAATTTTGCGTGTGGCGGCATCGGCGTCTTTAAATTCCACAATCTGCGTCGGGGTCTCGCCTTGCATAACAATGCGCCCATAAGCGGCGGCATCTTCTGGCTCGAAGCCCAAAATCGCCAGTTCAGCAGAATGACCCGCCAAATCAGCCAAGACGTCGGCGCGCATCAAGGGCGTATCGCCAAACATAACGACCAGACGCTGGTGCTTGGCCGAAGCTTCAAAAGCGGCGGCCACCGCATCGCCCGTGCCCAATTGTTCGGTTTGAATGCAATGGGTCAGCGCGCCGTGTAAGCTATCGGCATAGGCGCGCACATTGTCTTGATCGGGTGAGGTGACCAATAGAATTTCGGCGGCGCCGGCTTGGCGTGCCACAGCAATGGCATGGCCCAGCATTGGGCGTCCGGCAATCTCGTGCAGTACTTTTGGCAAAGCCGAACGCATGCGAGTTCCTTTGCCAGCGGCAAGAACAATCGCTCCAAACGGAGTGGTGCTGGATGTGCTCATAGCAAAGCGCCCTTTCTGACAAGCCCTCATGTATGAGCCAGTGTATAGGGGGCGTTGCTAGAAAGCTGAAATCAAACAGTTTTGCGTAATGTTACGGCTTAACTAGCAAGCGCTTCCAAACCAATGTCTTCCAACATGGCGTTGCCAGCTTTGACCGCATCCGAGAGGCCGCCCACGGCAGACAAAAGATTATGCGCATAAAACTGTGCCGAGGCGGTTTTGCGTTGCGCGAAATTCGGCTCCACATCGCCCTTGGCCACAACATGAGCGCCGCGAGCCAAATAATGACACCCAGCCACCAGACCAAACAGACGCAAATAAGGCGTCGCGCCAGCCAGAACATCGAGCGAGCCTTTTTGCGCCATTACCCAATCGGTTGTGTCTTGCAACACATCAATGGCGGCCCCAAGACGCTCCGCAATATCTACCAAAACAGGGCTGTTCGATTGGCGGCATGTCTCGGCCGTCTCGCGCATTTCCGCCATGTAATCGGCCACCACCGAGCCATTGCCCAGCGGCAATTTACGCCCGACCAAATCCATCGCTTGAATGCCGTTGGTGCCTTCGTAAATGGTCAAAATGCGCGCATCGCGAACGTGCTGTGCGGCGCCGGTTTCTTCGACAAAGCCCATGCCGCCATGCACTTGCACGCCGATGGCCGCCACTTCATTGGCGATGTCTGTGCTGAAGGCTTTCGAAATAGGCGTCAGCAAATCATTTTTGGCACGCGCAGCTTCATCGCCTGTGGATTCCGCGATATCGGCCATCACGCCGTTCTCATAACAAATCGCGCGCGAGGCATCGGTAAGCGCGCGCATGGTTAGCAGCATGCGGCGCACATCTGGATGCTGGATAATCGACACGGCGTCATGGTCATCCTTGCCGGCCCCCGGGGCGCGGCCTTGTTTGCGATCCAGCGCATAAGCGAGGGCGTGCTGGGTCGCGGCTTCTGCCACCCCTACCCCTTGTAGGCCGACGTGCAGGCGGGCGTTGTTCATCATGGTGAACATGCAGGCCATGCCGCGGTTTTCAGCGCCGACCAACCAGCCAACAGCCCCGTCGTTTTCGCCAAAGGCCATAACGCAGGTTGGACTGGCATGAATGCCGAGTTTGTCTTCTAAGCCAATGCATTTCACATCATTGCGATCGCCCAAGGAGCCATCGTCATTCACGAAGAATTTTGGCACGACAAAAAGCGAGATACCTTTGGTGCCTTCCGGCGCGCCCGGTGTGCGAGCCAACACGAGGTGGACGATGTTGTCGACCATGTCGTGGTCGCCATAGGTAATGTAAATTTTCGTACCGGTAATTTTATACGAGCCATCCGCTTGCGGCTCCGCTTTGGCGCGGATATTGCCAACGTCAGAGCCCGCGTGCGGTTCGGTTAAGTTCATGGTAGCTGACCATTCGCCCGATACCACGCGGTGCAGATATTTTTCTTTCTGCTCGTCCGAGGCATGCGCGGCCAGCGCTTCCATGCCACCGTTCGAAAGCATGGGGCAGAGCTGAAACCCAATGTTGGAATTCATCATCTCGGTAACCGCATTGGACAAAGATAATGGCAGGCCTTGGCCGCCATAGGCACTTGGCGCTGCCAAAGTGGGCCAGCCGCCTTCGACATATTTTGTGTAGGCTTGCTTGAAACTCTCGGGAACTTTCACGCCATCTTCACTCAATTGGCAGCCCTTTTGGTCGCCGTCCCAACTCGCGGGGGCAATCACATCGGTGGCCAATTTCGCGGCTTCTTCTAATATCGCGTCCAGCAAGTCATCGGATAGGTCTTCAAATTTGCCGCTGTCGATTAAGCGTTGAAAGCCCGCCTCTTGCATGAGTGCGAATTGAATTTCTGTAGTTGGTGCGCGATAAGCCATGACAATCTCCCTCGATTGCCCCTAAACTAAGCCAGACGGCCGCGAATTACACGGAGTTTTTCTGTGTCAAAAGGCCACAAGATTAAGAGGCTCTCATGACCCCAGTAAAACGCGAAAATGGCTATGCCCTCGCCCCGCAATCGTTGCTCGCATGGATTGGGGTTACCCTCGTGGCCAGCGCGGCGCTCTTTGGGGCGCTGTTTCTGGCCCCATCCTCACAAATCGGGACCCTCCAAATCGAAGCATGGCAGCTATGGGCGCGCTATACGGCGCGGTTGTCATTTTTCCTGTTTCTTGCGGTCTATTTGGCCTCGCCGCTTTATCAGCTGGCGCAAAACAAAGCCACCCATTGGCTGCGGGTCAATCGTCGCAATGCGGGCATCAGCTTCGGCATTGCCCATATTATCCATCTGGGTGCCTTGATTATGTTTCTCATTCTATCGGGGCGTCCCACTGGCCTCGAAACGCTGATTGTTGGCGGCGGCGCTTATGTGGCGATGTTTGCCATGCTGGCGACCTCGACCGATGGCGCCATTCGTCGGCTTGGCGCACAAAACTGGCGCCGCTTGCATAAATTTGGCGTGCATTATCTCGCATTTGTTTTTCTCGCCACCTATATGGGCGGCGTCGGCACGCCGGATGCCAAACCGATGGCACTCATCGTCTTGATTTGGGCCGCCATTGTGTTACGCCTATACGTTCATTTTACAAAAAGGAAACCATCATGAGCCAGTTCGCGACTGTAAAAATTGAAGACGGCATCGCCGTTATTAGCCTCAACGACGGCAAAGCCAATGCCTTTAGTTTCGCCATGATGGAAGCCTTAAACGCGTGTTTCGACGAAGCCGAAGCCAAAGCAGATGTGATTGTGATGACCAGCGAAGGCCGCGCCATGTGCGCAGGCTTTGATTTGAAAGTGATGAAAGAACAGCCAGAGCGCGTCGGCGACATGGTGGGCATGGGCGGTAAATTTCTGACCCGTGTGTTTGCCAACGACAAGCCTATCATCATCGCTTCGCCGGGCCATGGCATTGCCGCAGGTGGCTTATTGATGCTGAGCGCTGACTACCGCATCGGCGCCGAAGGCGAGGCGCGCTACGGCCTCAATGAAAGCGCGATCGGCATGGTCTTGCCGCCCTATGGCTATGACTTGGCGGCGTTTAAAATCAACAATAAATATCTCGATATTTGTTTTGTCGGCGCCGAGCTGATAGACACGCCAACCGCCATTAAGGCTGGCTTTCTAGACGAAGCCGTGCCTGCCGATCAGCTGATGGCGCGCGCGATGGAAAAAGCCAAGGCCTTTCAGGCCCTGCACCCGAAAGCTTATGCGGGCAATAAACGCCTGGTTCGCGGCGCCACTACAGACACAATGATCGCCGGTCTGGCCGATACCTCTGGCTTATCGGTCAACGTATAAAGAGCCAAGCGCGCGCAGCCGCAAGATAAATGCTATCCTTTGATTCGTAATTAGGGGTGTGTGTTGAGTATTTTTACCAGAGCAGCAAAATCAGATTTTGGAGCTGGCATTACCATTGCCCTCCTATCTTTAACTTATGCCTTATCTTACGGAGCTCTGTTATTCTCTTCGCCTGAGCTTTCCCCCTACATTAGCTACACGATCGGCGCGTCCCTAATCACCACAATTGTTACCGTATTGGTGGTTTCCCTGCTGTCCGGCATCCGTTTCTCGATTGCCGGCCCCGATAGCAACACGGTGGCGGTTTTAGCGAGTTTCATCGTCGTTTTGTCTCAATCTGCCGGTCAGACTGGGCTGCAAGGCAAGGAATTGGCGCTATTTTCGCTGTCGGGTCTGTGTTTGGCTACTTTGCTGACGGCCCTCACCATGTTCCTCATGGGGCGCTTTAGACTGGGCAATATCGTACGTTTTGTGCCGGTTTCTGTGGCCGGTGGATTTCTCGCCGCAGCGGGTTGCCTGATGATGAATGGTGCTTTTTATCTCGCCACGGGGCTAACGCTCCCCAACCTTCTCACTTCCGATTATTCTGAGTTGCAGACCCTTAAATTGGTTGGCTTATTTGGGCTTGCCTTGTTTTTCTGGGCTTTAACCCGGTATAGCGCCAGTCAAATGGCCCTACCTTTTGGCATTTTCTTTAGTATTTTCGTCATTCACGGCATCCTGTCCTATCAAGGTATTTCGGTTGCCGAAGCGCAAGACTTGGGGCTGCTGCTCAATGGCGGCGGGCAAGCGGAAGTGTTTTTTCCGCCTCTAGATGGCGTTTTTACGGCTGAATTGGCCGCTGTTTTTATAGGGTTTTTGCCCGAGCTTATCGTTACCGTCACGGTAACGGCGCTTTCTATTTTGCTGATTATCGCGGGCATTGAGATTGATAAAAACATCGACAGTGACCTAAACCATGAGCTTAAGATACATGGGTATGCCATTGGTTTATCTGGGGTTTTAGGCGGATTTATCGGCCTTGTGTCGCTCAGCCGCTCGCTGTTAAACGCGGGCAAACAAAGCCGCTTTCCGGTTGCTGCGGTAATCACGTGCCTTTTATGCGGCGTGGTCCTTATTGTTGGCGGTAGCATTATCTCCTTACTGCCAAAAATAGCCCTGGCCGCGATGATTTTATTCCTCGGCGCCCAAATCGCTTATCGCTGGCTTGGCGAGAGCTATTCTATGCTCGATCGCAACGAGTATATTTTGGTGCTGCTGATTAGCTCTACCACGCTGTATGCGGGCTTTATTTTTGGGCTCGTGCTGGGCGTGGTTTGTGGCTGCATATTGTTTGCTGCTCGCGCCAGTTTTGTGTCTGTGGTGCGCCAAGAGATGTCGGGCGAAGGCTATCGCTCGCGCATTGTGCGCTCGGCCGATGAAGAGGTTTATTTGGGCAACCTTAATCAATCCATCCGGATTTATGAGCTACAGGGTTTCTTGTTCTTCGGCACGGCACATAATTTTTACACAAAGATTAAAAACGACCTTCAGGACAAGTCCTCGCCCATTCGCCATGTCATTTTGTCGTTTAAACATGTCAGTGGCGTCGATGCTTCGGCCGAACAGATTTTACAGAAAATTTTTCTCGCTGCCGATAAACAAAACGCTTCCATTTCGACCATTGAGCTGCCGACCCAAGAACAAACCACAGTGGCTCGGCTTTTGCGCCGCTCTCCGACGCTCATCGCCGACCAGAATTACGCCGCAATTTATGATGCCATGGAAGCCATCGAAGAGAACCTATTGCGCGAACGTGATTTTGAAGGCAGCCGGGTTTCGTTGCAGGGATGGCTAGATAGCCGCCTTGGCGACACTGAAATGGCTGAAAAACTGTTCCGATCGCTCGAGCGGGTGGACTATAAATCTGGCGATATCATCTGCTCGCAAGGCGAGGAAGCCAATGAGATTTTTTTCCTCGATATCGGTCGTGTTGACGTCGTGAGCTATGATATACCAAGCCAACCATTTCGGATTTACTCGTTTATGCGCCACACGATGCTGGGCGAGATGGGCTTTGTGCGCAAAGAAGCTCGCAGCGCCCAGCTGGTGGCACGCGGCAGCACCACCGTTTATAGCCTCTCGCGCGAGACCTACGACAGGTTGGAGGCGGCCAATGACCCGGTCATTGATACGCTCTTACAATTGATTTCCATCACCCTGTCCGACCGCATCATCTCGGCCAATCGCACGATTGCCGAGCTGCAAGCCTAAGCGTTTAAATCGAAGATACTTTCTCGACGTTCTCGCCATGCTGGCGCCGCGTGATGCGGTAGCGCTTCATCATGAAGAAGGCCGCGATATAGAAAAACGCCTCAATGGGCACCGCATAAAGCACCAAATCGATCAAGGTCTCCTCGGGCACTTCGGACGGCTGCGCATTGCGTGGCAGGTTGATTAGCGTCAACACAAGCCCCGCCAACATGATGCCCATACCGGCCACCATTTTGCCTGCAAAGGCACGGGCCGCGAAAATAACGCCCTCATTGCGCCGCGCCGTATCGACCGCGCTGTCTTCCACCACATCGGCCATCATCGAGCCGAAAAGAATGTAAAACACGATGATAATCAGCACTTGCAAGAAATTATGCGTCAGCAAAATAGGAAATAAAGCGTCCGACCCATTTTCGGGCAAAAGACCGCCCAGACGCGACAACCACATCGACGGGCCAACCATTAACATGACGACAAAACTGCCCAAGGCGGCGCGTTTTTTATCAAATTTCTTGCCCAAAAACCGCGCAATCGGCACCGCGCAAACCGCCGCGACAGCCTGAAATATAGTAAAAATAGCCAATTGCGACGGCTTCAGCTCCCAAAAGAACGTCGAGAAGTAGATGCTGAGAGACGCGGTAAAGCCCGAAGCGGTGCCAAAGAAAATCGAGGCCAGAAATAGCGCCTGAAAATTCTTGTTTTTAAAGACATCCAAAATCTCGCTCAACACCACAGATGGCGTTATTTTGTCTTGCTCTGGCGGCACATGAAGATGCGGAATGGCCTTATGCGTGCCCAAAGAGGACACGAGCATTCCGACAAGCATCAGGGCCGAAGCCGCCAGCCCGTATTTGACATAGCCGCCCGCTTGCAAAATACCATTGCCATTTTCATTGGCCGCAAGAAACGTCGAGTAAGCCAAAAACGCCATGCCGATGCCGCCCAGCCAACCAAACATAAAGCGCAGCCCCATCAGCTCCGTGCGCGCATCGTAATCGCTGGTCAGCTCCGATATCAGCGCTGTGCTTGGCACTTCGAAAAAGGTAAGGAACACACGGATTAAAATGCAGCAGAACAAGAGGTAGAAGAACAAGTGCATTTGGTCGTCCAACACCAGCGTTGGCGGGTTCCACAATACCGCGTAACTGAGGCATATCGGAATAATAGAGAGATACATGAACGGATGACGACGGCCCCATTTTTTAGAGCGCAGATTATCCGACCAATAGCCGATCAGCGGGTCGGTTATGGCATCCACCACGATAGCTAGGGTAAGCGCCAGACTGGTAAGAAACGGCTGCAGCCCCAAAACTTGACTGTAAAAAATCAGCAGGAAATAGCTAAACCCATTTTCCTTAATCCCGAAAGGCGCCGCGCCAAGGCCGTACACAAACTTTGTTTTACCGTCTAACTGATACTGCGCCATTTAGGCCTCCGCTTGGGTGAGAGCAAACCATAGCGCAATCCCCGTTCATGTAAACGTTGCATTGCAACTTGCCAAATCTTGCTTAAACTTGGTTTTTTGGGGGAGTTTACTTATGGCTTATTTAGGATTGCTGGCTGGTTTGGCCTTGCTTATTTTTCTGGCTTTGCGCGGGGTTAACATTTTATTTGCCTCGCTTTTATGTGGCTTGGTGGTAGCGCTTACCAATGGCCTGCCGGTGCATGAAGCCCTCTCCGAACATTATGCCTCTGGCCCACTGGGCACCTTTAGCTTCGCCGGACGCTTCTTTCTTTTGTTCATCGCAGGCGCCGTATTTGGCCGCGTGATGGGCGAGAGTAAAGCGGCCACTTCCATTGCCTTGGCCATGGTCGAACGCCTTGGCGCCCACCGCGCTTTGTGGATTACCGTTCTGGCTTCGGCCGCGCTGACCTATGGCGGTGTGGTTGTTTTTGTGGTGATTTTCGCCATGTACCCACTGGGCCTCAGCTTGCTGAAACAGGCTGATATTCCCAAGCGCTTGTTCTGTGCCGCGCTGGCTTTGGGCGCGGGCACCTTTACCCTCACCGCCTTGCCAGGCACGCCGTCCATTCAAAACGTTATTCCCTCGGTTGGGCTTGGCACAGATTTATTTGCCGCGCCTATTTTGGGACTTTTCGGTGGCGCCATTATGTTTGGCCTTGGCATGGTGTATCTCGAACGCCAGCGCAAAATCGCGCGCGCCAATGGCGAAGGCTTTGAGCCGGGCCCGAAGGATAAAGTCGAAAACATTGTGGCCAGTGACGATATGCCAAAATGGCAAATTGCGATTATTCCTTTGGTGACGGTGATTGCGACCATCCTCTTGCCGCGTCTTTTGCTGTCGGCTGGCCTTGCGCCTAGCGAAGGCATGATTGGGGAGGTGCTTGTGTTTGCCTCCAAACAATCGATCTTCTGGCCGAGCTTGGCCCTCTTCTTGGGGAGTGTTTTGGCCTACGTCCTTTTCCCCACCCTGCATGGCCGCGCCCTCACCGTGTTTGGCGAAGGCACCAATGATGCCGTGATGCCGCTTTTAAACACGGCGGCCGTTATCGGTTTTGGCGGCATTGTGGTGCAGACCATCGGCTTTCAAGATTTCTCATCCGTTATGCTGAACTCTGGTTTGCCGCCCAAACTATCGGCTTTTGCCTCGATCTCCGTGGTCTCAGCGATTACCGGCTCGGCCTCGGGCGGATTACAAATTTTCATGGCGACCATGGCCGATAGTTACCTCGCGATGGGCATTCCAGCGGAGCAATTGCATCGGCTTATGGCCATGGCCAGCGGCGGTTTTGATAGCCTGCCCCATTGCGGCGCGGTGATCGCCATGCTGACGGTGACCCAGTTAAGCCATAAGCAAGCCTATAAAGATGTCGGCGTGGTTACCGTGGTCATTCCGGTGGTCGCTACCTTAGCCACCATGACCCTAAGTATATTCGTTTGACCCTTGCATCGGCCAAACGACTGCGCTTAAACTTTTTCATAGATTTTGTTGGGAGACAGTAATGGATTATAAACTTTTAATTAATGGCGCTCTAGTCGATGGGCATGGAACGATGCCGGTTTTAAACCCGGCCACGGAAGAGGTTCTGACCCAATGCCCGACCGCTTCGGAAGCGCAGCTCGATGAAGCGGTAGATGCCGCTCAAGCCGCTTTTGCTTTGTGGAAAAACACCTCGATCGAGGAGCGCCGCCAAAAGCTCGGCGAAATTGCCGATGCCATGGACGCCAATCAAGATGAGTTGGCCCGCATTCTCACCGAAGAACAAGGCAAGCCTCTGGCCGATGCGGTTGGCGAAATTGCTGGCGCCGCGCTGTTTTTCCGCTATTTCCAATCGCTCGATTTGCCGGTTGAAATACTCGAAGACAGCGACACCCAGCGTGTCGAAATCCATCGCAACCCTTTGGGCGTTATCGGCGCGATTATTCCGTGGAATTTCCCGATGATTTTGCTGGCCTTTAAACTGCCAGCGGCACTTTTGGCTGGCAACTCTATCATCATCAAGCCCGCCCCCACCACGCCTCTTTCGGCGCTGCACTTGGGCCGTTTGATTGCCAATATTCTGCCTGCTGGCGTGGTTAATATCCTCGCCGACAATAATGATTTGGGCGGCAAAATTACCGCCCATCCAGGGATTAGCAAGATTTCCTTCACTGGCTCCACTGGCACCGGCGCAAAAGTTATGGAAAGCGCAGCCAGCACCCTCAAACGCATCACGCTAGAGCTTGGCGGCAATGATGCGGGCATTGTGATGGAAGACGTAAATGTCGATGACGTGGCGCCGAAAATTTTCGATGGTGCGTTCGGCAATAATGGCCAGATTTGCATCGCGATGAAACGGGTCTATGCGCATGAATCGATTTATGACGATTTGGTCGCGCAATTGGCCAAATTGGCCGACGCGGCGATTGTTGGCAATGGTCTCGAGCAAGGCACGCAACTCGGTCCGCTACAAAACAAAATGCAGTTCGAAAAGGTTAAAGATTACATCGAGGACGGACGCGCCAATGGCACGATTGTGGCCGGCGGGGACGTTCCCGAAGGTAAGGGGTATTTCATTCCGCCAACCATCGTGCGCGATATTGACGACAGCAGTCGCCTGGTCAGCGAAGAGCAATTTGGCCCGGTGCTACCGATTATCAAATATAGCGATGTCGATGACGTGATTGAACGGGCCAATAATTCCGAATATGGCCTAGGTGGCTCGGTATGGTCGTCGGATTTGGATAAGGCCTATGACGTGGCTAAGAAAGTCGATAGCGGAACCATTTGGGTTAACAAACACGCGGACTTGCAACCGCACGTCCCATTTGGGGGAATTAAAACCTCCGGTATTGGCACGGAACTCGGGGCCGAAGGCCTGCATGAGTTTACCCAACGCAAAGTAATCAACATCGCAAAAGCCTAATCGGCTTTTCATCCAACAGCGGACCGGCGTCCTTACGTCGGTCTGCCCGTTGGGGTGCGGGTTGGGCCGCGCGTCTTGAACGCCATTGCGAGACGCACAAGATAAGGCATTTACCGATACGCCCCAGGCGACGCCCTCAATAGCCACGCGCTCCTTGGTTCTATCGTCAACTATGGGCTGCCGGTAACGTCCTTCGCTTGGTCAATGTGAATAAGCTAATCCATAAATTGCGCCAGCGCGGCCTCACACAGGCTTACCTAAAATCGAATTTGAATTAAGTGCCCATCGTATAAAGGGTAAGGATGAGGGCGCACGCGCTGATCATCCATGCCTCGAAAAGCCCGCGCCACGGCTGGGGCGCCACCCTCAAGTCCATAAAATATAGCAAGATCAATCGCACTTTTAAAAAAGCGATTAAGATGATTGCAATCCCCGGCAACAGAGGCGACAGATAGTCTTCCTCTGGCGCGATAAACCATGAGATTGTGGTGCCAATAAATAGCAAACCCCAAACGATTGTGATCGAGTTAAATACCACCGCTAGTCACCCTTAAATCAAATAAATGAGGGGAAATAGAACGATCCAGAGCAGATCGACCATGTGCCAAAATATGCCGCCACTTTCCAATGTCTGCGTGGCGCTGCCATCTGGCGCACCGCGCGCAACACGCCAAAGAAAAAACAAGACGCCAAGTCCAACCAAAACATGCAACAGATGAATGCCTGTAAACATATAGTACAGGGTGAAAAACTCATTGCTATTTAGGGTAATGCCGGCGGCAATTTTTTCACCAAACTCAAGGAATTTGATCCCCACGAATCCGACACCGCAGGCAAAGGCCGGAATCAGTAATCTCGCGCCTGTTTGTGTCTTGCCTTTCCTATATTGAAAAACGCCAAGCGCGACAAACCACGAGCTGGTCAAAAGCAACAAAGTATTCATCGCGCCGTAATTTTGGTTCAGCAGGCTTTGTGACTGGGCAAATAAAGCCCCATTTTCATAGCGATAGAAAAGCAAAGTAGCGAAAAACATGGTGAACATAACCATGTCGCCAAACACGAAGCCCCAAACCCCTTCTTCTCCCGGCAAGCGTTTTATCGGCACATTTTTTGTCATATCTAAATCGTGTCGCGCCACAGCCTTAATCGGCCAGTTGCGAAGTCAAATCAGCGGCCATTTTTTGCTTGCGGATGGCCCGCAGAACCAAGACCGACATGACCAGCATCCAGCCGCCAAAGACCAAGACAGGCAGCCACAAACCGAAGAAACCATGCCAGGCAAATGGACCGGTTTTAAAAAACGGAATAAGACCTGCAGGCAAAAATATAAGAACCGCCCAACAATTCAAAAAGCCAGCCCAGCGGGGAAACACAGGCTCATCGGACCGGTCGGAGAAAATGGCCAGGCCAATCGTCAAAGCCTGCCCCATAAGGGGGGTGACCGTGCCGAGGAAAACGATGAACGACCAGTCATTCATGGTCTGAATGATTTCAGGGGCGCGCTCTGGCCGAAAGGCGCAAATAACCCAACCGGCGCACGCAAAAGTGAAAACCGAAAACGCAACCACACCGCAGGCTATATTTGTCAGACTAAAAATGGGCGGTTCGTTTTGTTCAATATGGCGAAGTTGCACACTGATAGCTGCCGACCACATGACACCGGGTGCCGACATTTGCACACACACCGCTCCCCCCAAAAGGAATATCCAGGAGCTTTTAGACTGATAGTGCGCAGCAATCGCAGCGCTGCCCTCGGCTGGGCTCGGCGGCGGAAAAAACCCCATAAGAAGAAGTAGAGGAAACACTAAAAGCACAAGCGCAATGCCAGACAAGGCGCATAATTGTTGGAAACGATAATTCATACTCTACCCTCGGCCCTTAAGGTTTAAATACCTAAAGGGAGGCTAACGGGTTTTCGCTGAACCGCAAGCGCAGATATCACGCGGACATCTGTATCTCGTTCGACCGCTTCATCGTCTCCATCCCAAGTGGCTTTAGGGCGGGCAGGATGACGCAGCACAAAGGCTGTCGCCATGACATTTTTTGAGAAACATGACAATTTTTGACAAAAACTGCGGTCAGCAGATAAAGAGAAAAGAACAGTGGTGAGCCCGGAAGGATTCGAACCTTCGACCCACTGATTAAAAGTCAGTTGCTCTACCACCTGAGCTACGGGCCCCACTGCGATGCTATGTAGCCCCTCCTTCGATTCAGCGCAACACCCAATTTGTCGCAATTTAAACTTACGTGGGTTTCGTGCCCTTTCGCGCCGTTTCGCCAAGCGGGTCACCAAGCTGTTTTGCTTCTAGGTGCGCGTTTGTGTTAGAACAGCGCCAAGTATCGACCCTCAAAGTCCTGTTTAAAGTAAAGCGGTAGCATGACCCCTGTAGAAGATAGATTTGCGAATATGGCCTTGCTGATCGGTGAGGCTTGCGCCCTTCTGAATGCGCGTGGGGTCGTTGTTGCTGCCAATCAGCCAATGTTCGGCCTGCTCGGCCAACGAATTGCCAATTATCCGATGGAGCGGTTTATCCGCCATCAAGACTTCGTCGAGACGTTGCGGGCCGCTCGCGAAGATGGCCGGGTCAGCGAGCTGAGCTACACGCGCACCGACAAATTGCGCCGCCAATTGCATTTGCGGGTCGCCCCGTTTGAACGAGAACATGTGCTGGTGGTCATTGTCGATAAGACAGACACGATATCCATCGATCGCATTCGCTCTGATTTTGTTGCCAATGTCAGCCATGAGCTACGCTCACCGCTTTCGGCCGTCTCGGGCTTTATTGAAACCTTGCGCGATGGCGCGGGCGAGGATCGCCAAACCCGCGATAAATTTCTCGCCATCATGCAAGCCGAAGCCGAGCGTATGCAGCGCTTAATTGACGACCTCCTGTCGCTGTCGCGCGTGGAAGCAATGGAACATCACACGCCAAATGACAAGGTCGATTTACATGCGCTGCTGGAGCAAACAATTGCCGCGCTCTCGGCACAAGCCATGGCCAAACAAATGCGCTTTGCTTGGCACCTAGAGGCGCCGCTTGGGCCCGATGCGTGTTGCGTATTGGGCATGGCGGATGAATTGCGCCAAGTGTTTCAAAACCTCATTGAGAACGCCATTCGCTATGGCGATGCAGGCTCGGTGATTGAACTGGGTTTCACGCCAGAGCCCGACCAGCCAGGTTTTTTGCGCGTGGAGGTTCTCAACCAAGGCCCGGTCATTGAAAAACAAGATATCGCCCGCTTGACCGAGAGGTTCTATCGAATCGATGCCGGACGGGCCCGAGACATGGGCGGCACAGGACTTGGGCTCGCCATTGTAAAGCATATTGTCAATCGACATCAGGGCCGGTTGCGGATTGCCAGTTCGCCCGAAAACACTAGGTTTTGCGTCACTTTGCGCCGCCACGCCTAGCGCCCACCCAACCTTTTGTAAATTTTTTTTTGCGTTTCACAAAACTGTAACATGCGTGTCACACAAAGGTCTCGAAACAAGGCCAAGTAGGTTTGACCGTCAAACAGGTTGTTAAAAATTGGGGGCCTCCCCGCGTCGGTAACCTTTGATTTGGAGCTTACTTATGTTGACTAAATGGAACCTATCCCTCCTCACCTGCCTCACTCTTGTGAGCTTATCCTTGGTTGGCGGCGCCCAAGCGCGCGACCAAATCCAAGTTGTCGGCTCGTCTACCGTCTTTCCGTTTGCGACCTCAGTGGCCGAACAATTTGGCCGTATGGGCAAGTTTAAAACCCCTGTGGTGGAAGCCACGGGTTCTGGCGGCGGCTTAAAATTATTCTGCTCTGGCATCGGCTTGCAACATCCAGATGTCACCAATGCCTCGCGCCGCATTAAGAAAAAGGAATTCGACAAATGCCAAGCCAATGGCATTGAGATGACCGAGATTGTGGTTGGGTTTGATGGCATTGTTCTGGCCAATGCGCGCAGCGGCGTGCCCTTGAAGCTGACGCGGCAACAAATCTATCTGGCGACGGCCAAAGTAGTGCCCGACCCAAGCCGCAAATGCCAAGCCACTTGGTGTGAGCCGATTGCCAATCCATATCAAAAATGGAGTGATATCGACGCGTCTTTGCCGGATATGAAAATTGAAATTCTGGGCCCACCGCCAACATCGGGAACCCGCGATGCGTTTCAAGAACTGGCCATGTCAAATGGGGCCAATAGCTTTGCCCATATGAAAGCGTTGAAGAAATCGGATAAAGCGATGTGGAAAAAACTGACCCGCACCATCCGCGAAGATGGCGCTTGGATCGACGCTGGCGAGAATGACAATCTCATGGTTTCGAAATTAGCCGCCAACCCGCGCGCGGTTGGCGTGTTCGGATTTAGCTTCCTCGACCAAAATGGGGAGAAAATTCGCGGTGCCATTGTGGAAGACGTGATGCCGAGTTTCGAGAATATCGCCGATGGACACTATGGTATCTCGCGCTCCCTCTACTTTTACGTCAAACATGCCCATGTCGGAACGGTGCCGGGCATTTTGGAATTTGTGAAAGAATTCACCAGTGAAAACGCCTTCGGTGAAGAAGGTTATTTGTTGGACAAAGGGCTTATTCCGCTGCCCCGCAAAGAGCGGGTAAAATATCGTAACGATGGACAGAACCTAACAAAACTGTCGATGTAATCTAACTGGGGTTGGCTGGCGCCGACCCCTTTTTATCAAGGGCCGAACCTATGAGCGCTAGCTCTCTTTTTCTTTGTCTTATCGGGTTGGGCCTTTTTTCGTTTATTTTTGGCCGCCGTCGCATCCATACAATCGCTAAAGGGGCGAGCCAAAAACAACATTCGCGCGACGTCTATCACGCTAGCTTTCTGGTCATCTGCGCAACTTTCGTGCCCATCGTCTTATTGATTATCTGGACTGGCGTGTCGCCTCTGGTCATCGACGCGCTGCTAGAAAGTTTCCTGAAAACGCGCGTCAGCTCCCCCTCGGTTGGCGAGATGAACGTGATGATGGCCAAAACCAAAGCCTATTATGCAGGCTCCATCAACGCCGCTTTCATCGACGACACGATAGCGCAAGCTACGGTGTATTACCAAAGCCTCGTAGAGCGATCGTTGCAGGCGCGCAGTTTGGCTGTTTTATTGCTGGCCATTGCGGGTGTGGCGATGGGCCTTCGCAAAATTGCCTTGCGCTTCACGGCCCGCCATTCGGTTGAGCGGGTGGCGCAATTGATCATGTTGATTGCGTCTGCCATTGCGGTTTTAACCACCGTAGGCATTGTCTTATCGTTGATATTTGAAACCATTCGCTTTTTTGCCACGGTCTCCGTATCGGAGTTTTTATTCGGGCTTCACTGGTCGCCGCAAATCGCCATTCGCGAAGATCAAGCTGGCGGCTCTGGCTCGTTTGGCGCGATACCGCTTTTCGCCGGCACGCTGATGATTACGTTTATCGCAATGATTGTCGCGGTTCCCATCGGCTTAATGTCAGCCATTTATTTGTCAGAATATGCCAGCCCCCGATTGCGCGGCATCGCCAAGCCGGGCATTGAAATGCTGGCGGGGATCCCGACGGTGGTTTATGGCTTCTTCGCGGCTTTGGTGGTGGCGCCATTTCTGCGCGATGGCGGCGCCGACATCGGCCTGACCCTATCGTCCGAATCGGCGCTGGCGGCGGGTCTCGTTATGGGCATTATGATTATTCCTTTTATCTCCTCGCTATCCGATGACGTCATCAACGCCGTGCCGCAAACCTTGCGCGATGGCGCCGCCGCTCTGGGCGCCACGCATTCGGAGACCATCCAGCAAGTGGTGCTGCCAGCCGCCTTGCCGGGAATTGTGAGCGCCGTTCTTTTGGCGATTTCGCGCGCCATTGGCGAAACCATGATTGTGGTGATGGCAGCCGGCGTTGCGGCCAATTTAACAGCCAATCCGTTCGAAAGTGTCACCACCGTGACGGTGCAAATTGTTATGCTGCTGGTCGGCGACCAAGAGTTTGATAGTGCCAAGACATTGGCCGCTTTCGCCCTCGGGTTGGTGCTGTTCTTCATTACCTTGGCGCTGAATATTCTGGCGCTTTATGTGGTTAACAAATACCGAGAGCAATATGACTGAGCCATCCAACCCAAGTGCGCGCAAAGCCCAATTGGCCAAACGCTATCGCGCCGAACGCCGGTTTCGGGCCTATGGCATCGCGGCAATTTCGACCGCCGGTCTGATTTTGTTTTTCTTGATGGGCTCCATATTGCTGTCCTCGCTGCCGGCCTTTACCCAGCATTACGTAACCCTCGACATCGACATCACTGAGCGCCATGTCGATACGCAAGATTTGGCCAATAGCGATTGGCGCGCCCTCGCACGCAACGCTTTGCGAGCGCAATTCCCCGAGGTTAGTGGGCGCAAGGAAAAACGCGCACTTGGCAAATTACTGTCCATTGGCTCCAGCGATGATGTTCGCGATTATGTGACAGCCAATCCGTCGAGCCTGGGCACAAGCATCCGCCTGCCCCTCACTTTGTCAGATGATATCGACCTTTTGCTAAAAGGCGTGATTGACCGAGACTTGCCCGAAAACGAACGCGTGGTGTCCAATCAAGACCTTGCATGGCTCGATAGACTATTGGACGAAGACCGTATTTCCAGACAATTTGCGACCCGAATATTCACCAATGGCGACAGCCGCGAGCCAGAACTAGCAGGCTTGCGCGGCGCTTTGGTTGGCTCGCTTTGGACCCTGCTGGTCACCCTTTTGGCCAGTTTCCCCTTGGGGGTTATGGCGGCCATCTATCTGGAAGAAATTGCCCCGAAAAACCGCCTTACGCAAATTATTGAGGTCAATATCAACAATCTCGCGGCTGTGCCGTCGATTGTCTTTGGGCTTTTGGGCTTGGCCGTGTTCATCAATTTTTTCGGCATGCCGCGCTCGGCGCCGCTGGTCGGTGGCTTGGTGCTGGCGCTGATGACTTTGCCGCGCATTATCATTCCCACGCGAGCCGCTTTTGCCGCCATTCCGCCCTCCATCCGCGAGGCCGCCATGGGGGTCGGCGCCTCTCGCTTGCAGGTGATTATGCATCACGTTTTACCGCTTGCCATGCCGGGTATTTTGACAGGCACGATTATCGGTCTCGCACAGGCGGCCGGCGAGACAGCGCCGCTCTTGATGATTGGCATGATGGCCTTTATCGTAGATTTGCCGACGGATGTAACGGCCAAAGCCACGGTTTTGCCGGCCCAAATTTATATGTGGGCCAACAACCCAGAACGCGCCTTTATGGCGCGCACGAGCGCCGGCATTGTGGTTTTATTGAGCTTGCTTTTGATGGTCAACGCAACGGCAATTTACTTCCGAAAACGGTTTGAGAAACGATGGTAAAATGAGTGATAACCCGCAAAATAAAGTCAAAATCGAAGCCCGCGACGTGCAGGTGTTTTATGGCGAAGCGCAGGCCTTGCACGGCATTGACCTCGACTTAAATGCCAATGAGGTCACCGCGCTCATCGGCCCTTCGGGGTGTGGCAAATCAACATTTTTGCGCTGTATCAACCGGATGAATGATGTCATCGACGGCTGTCGCGTTGCCGGCACGATTACCATTGATGGGCAAGATGTTTACAGCCCAGAAATCGATGTCGTGGAATTGCGTGCCCGCGTTGGCATGGTGTTTCAAAAACCCAACCCATTTCCAAAATCGATTTACGACAATGTCGCCTACGGCCCGCGTATTCATGGGCTGGCTCAAAGCCGGGAGCAATTGGACCATATTGTCGAAAGCAGCTTGAAGCGAGCTGGCCTATGGGCGGAAGTTCGCGACCGTTTGAGCGCCAGCGGCACCAGCTTGTCTGGCGGACAACAACAACGCCTGTGCATCGCCCGCGCCATTGCCGTGAGCCCCGATGTGGTGCTGATGGATGAGCCCTGCTCCGCCCTCGACCCAATTGCCACCGCGGTGATTGAGGAACTGATGGAGGAGCTGAGAAAGGATTACACTATTGTGATTGTCACCCACTCGATGCAACAAGCGGCACGGATTTCGCAGCGCACCGCTTATTTCCACCTCGGCAATGTGGTCGAGCATGGAGCAACGCAGCAGATTTTTACCAACCCCAAAAACCAACAAACCGAAGCCTATATTTCAGGGAAGATTGGATAATGGAAGACCAACATATTGTCACCGCCTTCGACCGCGACCTCGCAGAATTAAACCGAATGATCGCCCAACTTGGCGGCATGGCAGAACAGCAATTGGCGACCGCCACGCGCCTTTTAGACGCGCGCGACCCCGCTCCCATTGATGCGCTCATCGCCAAAGATAAAGAGTTGGATGCCTTGGAGTTTCTGCTCAATGAACGGGCCATCGAAATGATTGCCATCCGCTCGCCAATGGCCACTGATTTGCGCCGCATTATCGCCGCCGTAAAAATTGCCTCTGTGCTGGAGCGGATTGGCGATTATGCCAAAAATATTGCCAAACGTAGTCGGGTGATTATTGCAAGTGAAACCAATCGCTCGGACAGCATTAGCCTGACCCGTATGGCCAGCCTGGTTCAGCAAATGCTCAACCAAGTTCTCGATGCCTATGCCACCAGCGATGCCGAGTCGGCAATAGATGTTTGGGACCGAGACCAAGAGGTCGACCAATTGCATACCAGCATGTACCGCGATTTATTGCAGATGATTTCCGCCCAATCGGAAGTCGCCGAGGTGAGCTCGCATCTTTTGTTCATCGCCAAAAACATCGAGCGCATTGGCGACCACACCACCAGTATCGCCGAGCAAGTTTACTTTCTTGTGCATGGCAGCCTGCCGAGCGATGATCGCCCCAAAGCCGATGATAGCAGCGGCACAAACCTAGGTTCGCAAAAAAAGAGATAACCAGATGTCTGCCAAAGTTTTAATTGTTGACGATGAGCCAGCCCAATTGGAGCTGTTGCGATACAATTTGGAAAAAGCAGGATTTTTGGTTTTTCAATGCCAGAACGGCGCCGAAGCTCTTGAACAGTTCACCACGCTGGCGCCCGATTTATTGGTCATTGACTGGATGATGCCGGAAGCCTCGGGCATTGATGTCTGCCGCGCTCTGCGGGCGCGCGCCGATACCAAAACTATTCCGATTATTATGTTGAGCGCGCGCGGCGAAGAGAGCGATCGCACTCTGGGGCTCGACATTGGCGCCGACGATTATATCACCAAGCCGTTTTCGCCGCGCGAACTCGTATCGCGGGTGAAAGCTTTGCTGCGTCGTTCGCGGCCGACTTTGTCCGACGAGATTTTGACCGTTGAAGACCTCGCGTTAAATCCGCTGACCATGCAGGTCAGCCGTGGCGGAGAAAATATCCACCTCGGCCCAAAAGAATATCATCTATTGGCGCTGATGATGGAAAGCCCGGAGCGTGTGTTCAGCCGCGAGCAATTGCTCGACCGCGTCTGGGGGCATGGCATTTATGTTGAAGACCGCACGGTGGATGTGCACATGAGCCGACTGCGCCGAGCGCTCAAGGCGGCAGACCCGCAAGGCCCCAAAACCGTTGTTATTCGGACGGTGCGCGGTACCGGCTACGCGCTCTCCCGCGCTGAAAAATAAACCGCCTGAGCTGGTTTTGCGAGAGGCTCGATTAGGGCTTGCGTCGCCTGAAAACTCTACTAATCTCCCGCCAGAACCTGTTTTCGGAGATGACCTAAATGACTTTAATACCCCCCCCACCACAATTAACCGGCTGGGAAAGCTGGCAAGGCAATGACCCTTATGAAGATGCCGCGGGTCCCTTTTTTATGAAACTCAATGCCGAACCTGGCAAGCACCGTTCGGCGTTTTTATGCACCGAAGGTCACATGAATGGCGGCGGCTTTTTGCATGGCGGCATGTTGATGACATTTGCCGACTATGCGCTATTTGTTATCGCCCATGATGAGCTGACCGATATGCATTCTGTCACCCTCACCTGCCAGACAGATTTCATTGCTGGCGCAGCGCCGATTGGCGAAGTGGTTTATGCCGATGGCGAGATAACCCGCGCCACCCGCAGCCTGATTTTTATCCGTGGACAAATTTATATCGGCGAGACAATATTAACCACGTTCACCGGTATCATTAAAAAAACCAAACCGCGCGAAACCCCGCGACCTTAATTATCCAACTTTCGTTTGGAAGCCCTAACCCATATTGGAGTGCTTTATGTTTATGTATCCTTTGGCCGCTTCGGTCACCCTGTTAAGCCTATTCATCTTTTTCTGGATGGCCACACGCGTTGGCGCCGCCCGCAAAAAACACGCAATTACCGCCCCTACAATGACCGGACCGGAAGAGTTCGAACGCGTCTTGCGCGTCTATGCCAACACCCATGAAATGCTGGTGCTTTTCTTGCCATCGCTTTGGTTGTTCGCCCTCACGATCTCTGATTTCTGGGCCGGTGTCATTGGCATTTTCTTCCCAATCGGTCGGGTTCTGTTTGCGCGTGGCTATTACCAAGCCAAAGACAAACGTGGCAAAGGCTTTACGCTTGGCTTCTTGGCAACGGTTATCTTGCTTATCGGCGCCACCTTGGGCGTTGTGCATGCACTTTACGCGATTTACAGCTGAGGTTTGCGCGTATGAATAATCCGTCTCTTCATCCTTTAACCGGCTCTTGTGGAGCCGAGATAACGGGCGTGGATCTGGCCAATGTGAACGACGCCGACTTTGGCGTCGTTCACACGGCTTTGGTTACCCATGGCGTTTTGTTTTTTCGCGACCAAAACATCACCCTCGAGCAGCAGGTCGATTTCGCCCGCCGCTTTGGGGATTTGGAAGTGCATCCCATTGTCGACGGCATGGAACATGCCCCTGAAATAACCAAGGTTTGGAAGCCCAAAGGCCAAAGCGCCTCCTTTGGCACAGGCTGGCATTCCGACAATACGTTTCAGACCAATCCTTCCATGGGCTCTATGCTTTACGGCAAAACCATTCCGCCTTTCGGCGGCGACACCGTTTTCGCCAATCAGCAGGTGGCCTATGAGCGCTTGCCAGACGCCATGAAAGAAAAACTTGATGGCCTATTCGCCATCCACTCGGCCTCCGACGCCTATACGGTGGAAGGCACGAAAGAGAAATTCGATAAAAAAACGCCCATCACTTACACATGGGATGACTCGATTTTGGAAGAAGTGCGCCACCCCGTTGTGCGCACGCATCCTGAAACCGGAAAAAAAGCGCTCTTCGTCAACGACATGTTCACTTTGCGCATCGACGAAATGACCGAGAGCGAAAGCCGCGAGTTGCTGGAAACCATTTATCAGCATTGCACCAAGCCCGAGTTTTGCTGCCGCTTTCGCTGGAGCGAAAATGCGGTCGCCTTATGGGACAACCGCTTGGTGCAGCATTATGCGGTCGATGATTATCAAGACTATGATCGCCTCATGTATCGGGTGACCATCGAGGGCGATCGGCCTCAGTAAGACAGTAGAAGGTTGGCGTTATGGCCCGTTTCTTAATTTTAGATGCCTATGCCCCCCGCGGGCGCAAGTGGCTTGTCTCTGGTGGCGCGCCACTGGCTGGCAAAATGTATCGCGATATGCTGTTGCGTCATCGCCCCAAAGCCGAAAGCGATATCTTTTACGTGGCCGATGCGGACGCCCAATTGCCGCAACCGCTCGAAAGCTATGACGCTTTGCTATGGACCGGCTCGAGCCTGACGATTTATGACGAGGTGCCAGAAGTGGCCCAACAAATTGAGTTGGCGCGCCGCGCCTATCACATGGGCGTGCCTGCCTATGGCTCTTGCTGGGCTTTGCATTTGGCGGTTGTCGCTGCTGGCGGAGACTGCCAGCGCAGCCCGCACGGGCTCACCTTTGGCCCAACCTATGACATCACGCTGACGCCAGACGGGCACGCTCATCCGGTTTTTCAAAACCGCGCCTCTGGCTTTGAGGCTTTGGCCAGTCATTATGACATCGTCAAAACGCTGCCGTCCGGTGCTACCCCGCTTGCCCAAAGCCCAAGAAGCGCGGTTCAAGCGGTGTTTATCGAGCATCAAAAAAGTAGTTTCTTTGCCACGCAATATCATCCGGAACTTGATTTTTCGGTGCTTAGCGGCATGTTGCAATCGCGCGTCGATACTTTACTTGAGCAAGGGTTTTACGCCGATAGGCAGGCGGCGGAACGACAATTGGCTGAGTTCTCGCAGTTGCAGGCCCCCAGCCCGCCCGAGGCTTTAATTGCTAAATATCGCCTGACCGAACATGTGTTACAAACAGATCAACGCCACAATGAGTTTCGCAATTGGCTCACCCTTATGGGGCTTTAGCTATTCCTGACGGGGAGGAATATCGCCCTCGCTTTGTTGGCGTTTAAATTCAGCGCGAAACGTTTCAAATTCACCCGCTTCAATGGCCGCCCGCATGGCCGCCATCAGCTCTTGGTAAAAAGCCAAATTATGCCAGCTCAAAAGCATGGCTCCCAAATATTCGCCACAGCGATGCAAGTGATGCAAATAGGCGCGGCTATATTGGTGGCTCGCAGGGCAATCGCTGCGCTCGTCTAGCGGGCGCGGGTCGGCGGCGTGGCGCGCATTGCGAATGTTCACTTTGCCGCGCCACGTATAGGCCGTGCCATGGCGTCCGGCACGGGTTGGCATAACGCAATCAAACATATCAATGCCGCGCGCCACGGCTTCCACCAAATCATCTGGCGTGCCGACGCCCATCAGATATCGGGGCCGGTCTTGCGGCAAAACGGGGGTGGTGAAATCTAACACTTTCAGCATTTGCTCTTGCCCCTCGCCCACGGCCAAGCCGCCAACCGCATAGCCGTCGAAACCAATCTGTTCTAGCTCGGCCGCGCTTTGGTGGCGCAAGTCTTCGTAAACCCCGCCCTGCACAATGCCGAATAAAGCATTGGAAAGCCCTGTCTCATCGGGCCCAGAATCATAGTGCTGAAACGCCGCCTTGCTGCGCCCGGCCCAGCGCATCGATAGATGCATGGATTTTTCGGCTTGCGCATGGGTGGCTGGAAACGGTGTGCATTCGTCTAGCACCATGCGGATATTGGCGCCGAGTAACGTTTGAATTTCGATACTGCGCTCGGGCGTCAACATATACGACTTGCCGTCGATATGGCTTTGAAAGCGCACGCCATCTTCGCTCATCTTGGCGAGCTTCGATAACGACATGACTTGAAAGCCGCCGCTATCGGTCAAAATCGGGCCGTCCCATTGCATGAAATCTTGCAAGCCCCCAAGGGCTGCAACTTCTTCTGCGCCCGGGCGCAACATCAAGTGATAAGTATTGCCCAAAACAATATCGGCGCCCAAGTCGCGCACTTGGTCTGGATACATGGCCTTCACCGTCGCTGCCGTGCCAACCGGCATGAAGGCAGGCGTACGAATTTCGCCGCGCGGCGTTTCAATGGTGCCGCGTCGCGCCAACCCATCGGTGTTATGCAAAGTGAATTTCATTATTCCGCTCGCTCCAAGAGACTGCCATCGCCGTAAGAATAGAAACGATAGCCTGTGGTCACCGCATGCTCATAGGCGGCCTTCATGCGCGCCATGCCTGCGAAAGCCGATACCAGCATGAAAAGCGTCGAGCGCGGTAAATGAAAATTGGTAATTAACATATCCGCCGCGCGGAACCGATAGCCGGGCGTGATGAAAATATCGGTGACCGCTTCGAACGGTTCAATCGTGCCGTCTTCCTTCGTGGCGCTTTCCAATAAGCGCAACGACGTGGTGCCGACACAAACGATGCGCCCACCTTGTTTATGCACGTCATTGAGGGCTTGCGCCGTCTCGGGCGTCACTTGGCCCCATTCGCCATGCATTTTATGCGAGGCGATATCCGCCACTTTGACGGGTAAAAACGTACCAGGCCCCACATGCAGCGTGACCTCATGCAAGCTCACGCCTTTGGCTTTTAGGGCATCCATCAGCTCTGGGGTGAAATGCAAGCCCGCCGTGGGCGCCGCAACGGCGCCGGATTCGCGGGCAAATAGAGTTTGGTAATCTTCGTTGTCTTGCGCATCGGGCGCGCGTTTGCTGGCGATATAGGGCGGCAAAGGCATGGTGCCGAGCGTCGCTAAAGTGGTTTCCATCGCCTCGGGCGCGACCTCAAAGCTGAGGGTTGCTTGTGCGCCCTCGCGTCCACTGACTTTGGCTTTCACGCCATGGAAGTCGATTGTATCGCCATCCGCCACGCGTTTGGCGGGCTTTAGCAAACATTTCCAATCAATGGGGCCGAGACGTTCGGTCAGCGTGACCTCACATTTGGCCCCCGTCGAGTCGGCGGAAGGGTTTGCGCGCAAGCGAACGCCGCTTAGCCGCGCAGGGATTACTTTGGTGATATTGACCAGCAAAGCATCGCCGGCTCGCAAAAAATTTGGCAAGTCACGCATGATGTGATCGCCGAACGTGGGGTCCGCCGAGCTGGCCGGGTCTGATTTTGGCTGCGAAACGTGCAACAGCCGCGCAGTGTCGCGCGGCTGTGCAGGTCTCAAAGCAATCAGATTTTCCGGCAGGTCAAAATCAAAATCATCTACCTGCATGAGAAACCTTCTTGGCGCTTAGTCTTCTAAGCGAACAGAAATCATTTTATCGGGGTTCGCTGGCGGCTCGCCTTTGACAATCGCATCGACGTGCTCCATGCCCTCAACAACTTCGCCGAATACTGTGTATTGGCCGTTCAAGAAGCCGGCATCATCGAAACAGATGAAAAACTGGCTGTTGGCGCTATCTGGATGCTGCGAGCGGGCCATGCCCAAAGTGCCACGGCGGAAAGGCTCACTGCTGAACTCGGCGCGCAAATCTGGGTAGTCAGAGCCGCCCATGCCCGTGCCGGTTGGATCGCCCGTCTGGGCCATAAAGCCGTCAATCACACGGTGGAAAACGATACCATCGTAGAATTTTTCGTTAATGAGGGTTTTCATACGCTCGACATGGCCGGGGGCAAGGTCTTCGCGCAAAGCAATTTTCACGGTACCGGATTTTAGTTCTATCAACATAATGGACTCCTTAAGGTCTGCGGCTTGGGCGGAAATACCATGCCCAACCGGAGCCACGAGAAGAGCCAAAAAAAGCCCGAGTGAAGTCAAGTAACGCATGAATATCTCCTGTTATACTACTGTAATTATTTAATTTGTTTCAAAACACTTTGTGGCACAAAGGCGCTGACATCGCCACCCATAGCCATAATCTGGCGCACCAAGGTCGACGATACAAAGCCAACCTCTGGCGAGGCTTGCAAGAACACGGTTTCAATATCGCTCGACATCGACCGGTTCATCGCGCTCATTTGCGCTTCATATTCATAGTCCGAGGCATTGCGAAGCCCCCGAATGATGAGATTGGCGCCGGTTTCGGCGGCCACATTGACCAACAGGTCTTTAAAGCTAATCACTTGTATTTGCACGCCTTTGGCTTTCGCAAGCGGGCCAATTTCGGCTTCCAACATAGCTTGGCGCTGCTCAAAGGTGAAAACCGGCGTCTTGGTGGCGCTAATGCCGATGGCGATGATCAATTTGTCGACCATACCCAGCGAACGCTGGATGATATCAATATGGCCCTTGGTTATTGGGTCAAAACTGCCTGGATAAAGCCCTACACGCATGCGTTAGCCCTCCTCGTTTGGATGATCTGTCTCTGACGAAGACGCCTCATCCCTTGCGTCTGAAGGGGCATTTGGCGCCTCTCCATCTTCTCGCTCGCCGTCCAGTTCATCATCAAGCTCGCCCTCATCGGAGGTTTCGCCCAAATGCGCCACGGAAACAACGGTTGCATCGTCTTCGGTTTTGAAAATGGTAACCCCTTGGGTGTTCCGCCCCGCAATGCGAATGCCGTCGACCGGACAGCGAATAAGCGTGCCACCATCGGTCACCAGCATAATCTGGTCGACTTCCTCGACGGGGAAAGCCGCCAAAAGCTGGCCATTGCGCTGCGTCACGGTCATGGCGATGATGCCTTTGCCGCCACGGCCCGAAACGCGATATTCATAGGCCGACGAACGTTTGCCGTAGCCATTTTCGCTTACCGCCAGAATAAACTGCTCATTAGCGCCCATTTCGCCATAGCGGTCGGACGACAAAGCGACTTCTTCGGTGGCCTCTTCTTCGTCCAAGGTAGCTTCTTCCACCTCGGCCTCATCGCCAGAGGCGGCGCGGCGAATGGCGGCGGCTTGTTTGAGATAAGTGGCGCGTTCGGCTGGCGACGCATCGCTGCCGCGCAAAATAGCCAAAGAAATGACGCTAGCGCCCGCATCAAGGCGAATGCCACGCACGCCCGTCGAATTGCGACTGCGGAACACCCGCACCTTATCGACGGGGAAGCGAATGGCGCGCCCGCTCGAGCTGGTCAGCAGCACATCATCGGTCGGGTTACAGGTCTCAACGCCAATAATGCGCTCGCCTTCATCGGGTTTCATCGCAATTTTACCGTTGCGGTTAATCTGCACGAAATCGGACAGGTCATTGCGGCGTACATTGCCCAGACTTGTGGCAAACATCACGTTCAAATCGGCCCAGCTCTCTTCATCGGCGGGCAAAGCCATGATGTCCGCGATTTTCTCGCCTTCATCGAGCGGCAATAGATTGACCAGAGCCTTCCCTTTCGACTGCGGGCTACCGGCCGGCAGACGATAGACTTTCATTTTATAGACCATGCCCGTGGTCGAGAAGAACAACACCGGCTGATGGGTATTGGCGACAAAAATACGCGACACGAAATCCTCGTCTTTGGTCGCCATGCCCGAGCGTCCCTTACCACCGCGCCGCTGCGCGCGATAGGTCGACAGCGGCACACGTTTGATATAGCCAGCATGACTTACCGTCACGACCATATCTTCGCGCGGAATGAGCGACTCGTCGTTCACTTCGCCATCATGTTCGATAAACTCAGACCGACGCGGCGTCGCAAATTCGTCTTTTACCTCAGCCAATTCGGCCTTGATAATCGTCATCACCCGTTCGCGACTGCGCAAGATATCCAGCAAATCAGCAATTTCTTCGCCCAAAACCTTCAGCTCATCGCCAATTTCATCGCGGCCCATAGCCGTGAGGCGTTGTAGGCGCAGCTCGAGAATGGCGCGCGCTTGTGCTTCGCTCAACACATAAGTGCCATCTTCGGCCACGCGGTGGTGCGGGTCGTCGATCAAAGCAATCAGCTCGGCCACATCCGAGGCGGGCCAATGGCGTTCCATCAACTGGCGGCGCGCCTCTTGCGGCGATGGCGCTTTGCGAATAACCGCAATCACTTCGTCAATATTGCTAACCGCAATCGCCAAACCCACCAAAACATGCGCGCGATCACGCGCTTTATTGAGCTCAAACTTCGAACGACGCGTCACCACTTCTTCGCGGAAGGTGATGAAACAATCGAGCATCTGACGAACGTTCATCAATTGCGGGCGACCATTGGTCAGCGCCAGCATATTGGAGCCAAAACTCGTTTGCAGCTGCGAGAAACGATACAATTGGTTGAGCACCACATCGGCCACGGCGTCGCGTTTCAGCTCCACCACAACCCGCATACCGTGCCGATCGCTCTCGTCGCGCAAATCAGCAATGCCTTCGATAACTTTATCGCGCACCAAATCAGCGATTTTTTCAATCATCGTCGATTTGTTCACCTGATACGGAATTTCCGTAATGATAATCGCTTCGCGGTCTTTGCGAATTTCTTCTACAGCTGCACGGCCGCGCATAATAATCGAGCCGCGGCCCGTTAACACGGACGACGACGAGCCTGTATTGCCCAAAATCAACGCACCCGTTGGAAAGTCTGGGCCCGGCACAATGGCCAGCACGTCTTCATCGGTCATGCTTGGGGTTTCAATCAGCGCTTGCGCCGCGTCGATCAGCTCGCCGAGGTTATGCGGCGGCACATTGGTCGCCATGCCCACAGCAATACCATTGGCGCCATTCACCAAAAGGTTTGGCAGGCGAGCTGGCAAAACTTTCGGCTCGCGCTCGGAGCTATCATAGTTGTCTTGAAAGTCGACCGTGTCTTTGTCGATGTCGGCCAGAATAGAATGCGCCGGCTTGGCCATACGCACTTCGGTGTAACGCATGGCAGCTGGCGGATCGCCATCGACCGAGCCAAAGTTGCCCTGCCCGTCGAGCAGCGGCAAGCGCATTGAGAACTCTTGTTCCATACGTACCAAAGCGTCGTAAATCGATTGGTCACCATGCGGGTGATATTTACCAATAACGTCACCGACGACACGCGCCGATTTACGATACGGCTTGTTATAATCATAGCCGTTTTCATTCATCGAAAACAAAATGCGCCGATGCACAGGCTTCAGCCCGTCGCGCACATCTGGCAGCGCGCGCGAAACAATCACGCTCATCGCATAATCGAGATAGGAGGTTTTCATCTCCTCCTCGATGGTAATCGGTTCTATGTCGCCATCGTCGTCGCCGGGCACAAACCCTACAACTGGCGGTTCGCCATCGCCGCCCGAAGCCGCAACAGAGGCCTCGCCAGTCTCTTCTCCACCGGCTTCTTCGTCGGTCGTACCCGTGGCCTCATCTTGCGAAGCATCGACAACATCATCTTCGGTTTCGATATTGTCTTCCGGAGGATTTTCAGGCGTATGGGTCACAAATTAGCTTTCTGAATGGCACCCGAAATGAGTGCGAAATACCCTTAAATCATAGCACAAAACAAAACACTCGGGAGCCTGAAAACAGCCTCCCGAGTGCAAATTTAACCCATTGATTTAATTGATTTATTAAATCTTAAAATGGGATGTCGTCATTGATGCCACTGTCACCGCCCGAAGCCAGTGCAGGCGCAGGCGAATCGTTGCCAGCAGCTTGGAAATCGCCACCGCCATTGCGGCTGTCCAACATGGTCATCACGCCGCCGAAGTTTTGCAAAACCACTTCGGTTGAATAGCGGTCCGCTCCGTTATCGTCTTGCCATTTGCGGGTTTGCAAATTGCCTTCGATATACACTTTAGCGCCTTTTTTCAGATATTGCTCGGCAATGCGGCACAGGCCTTCCGAAAAAATCACCACGCGGTGCCATTCGGTTTTCTCGCGACGTTCGCCAGAGCTTTTATCGCGCCAGTTTTCACTTGTCGCGATGCTAAGATTGACAATCGGGCGACCATCTTTGGTGCTACGCACATCTGGGTCGGCCCCTAGGTTGCCTACTAAAATTACTTTATTGACACTTCCAGCCATGATTTTTTCTCCTAATTGTTTTTCCAATCTAGATGACTCGGGGGCAAATACCTATGTCTGGCGGCGCGCACGCTTCGCTAACCTGTGGATTAATGCAGGCCACCGTGCTGCAAACCCGCAACCGGAGGCAAAACTAAGTTCGCCAAATCGCAAAAAAGGTCTACCTTGTGCACCTAACAGAGAGAAAACCAATGCCTGCCCAAAAAATGCCTGCCCAGAAGAAGCCCCGCAAAACCGTAAAAACGCCGCAAGCCAAACTCATCCGAGTGGTGGGCGCGCGCGAGCATAACCTTAAAAACGTCTCCATCGACCTGCCGCGCGATGAGTTGATTGTCATTACGGGGCTTTCCGGCTCAGGCAAAAGCTCATTGGCCTTTGATACGATTTATGCCGAAGGGCAACGCCGCTACGTCGAGAGCCTTTCGGCCTATGCGCGCCAGTTTTTGGAAATGATGCAAAAGCCAGATGTCGACCAAATCGACGGGCTGTCGCCAGCTATCTCTATCGAGCAGAAAACCACCTCGCGCAATCCGCGCTCGACCGTCGGCACGGTTACCGAGATTTATGATTACTTACGTCTATTATATGCGCGCATTGGCGTGCCCTATTCGCCCGCCACCGGACTGCCCATCGAAAGCCAGACGGTCACCCAAATGGTCGACCGCGTGATGGCCATGCCCGAAGGTACGCGGCTGTATTTACTGGCGCCGATTGTGCGCGGCCGTAAGGGCGAATATAAGCGCGACTTTTTGGAGCTACAAAAGCGTGGCTTTCAACGCGTTAAAATCGATGGCGAATTTTACGAGATTGCCGAAACCCCCGCCATCGATAAAAAAATCAAACACGACATTGATGTTGTGGTCGATCGGCTGGTTATCAAACCAGACCTTGGCAACCGCGTGGCGGACTCGATGGAGGTGGCGCTGGGCCTGACCGATGGTATTGCTATTGCCGAGATTGCCGACAAAACAAAAAAAGGCGAAGCGCCCGAGCGGATTACTTTTTCCGCCCGCTTTGCTTGCCCCGTTTCAGGTTTCACCATTGATGAGATTGAGCCGCGTCTGTTCTCGTTCAACAATCCTTTTGGCGCTTGCCCGTCTTGTGATGGCTTGGGCACGCAGTTTTTCATCGACCCGATTGCCGTCGTCCCCGATGGCGGGCTGACGCTTTATAAAGGCGCGGTTGCGCCATGGTCGAAAACCACCTCGCCCTATTACACCCAAACGCTGGAAGCGCTCGCCAAACACTACGGCTTTAAGATGAGCAGCAAGTGGAATGATTTGGAAAAACAAGCCAAAGACGTCATCTTGTTTGGCACGGGCGAAGAAGTGATTACCTTCTCTTATGACGATGGTCTTCGCAGCTATAAAACCAAAAAGCCGTTCGAAGGGGTTATTCCCAACTTAGAGCGCCGCTACCGCGAGACCGACAGCAATTGGGCGCGCGAAGAAATCGAGAAGTTTCAGTCGATCACAGATTGCGAAGCGTGCGGCGGCTATCGCCTGAAACCGGAAGCCCTATCGGTGAAAATCGCTGACCTGCATGTGGGGCAAGTGACGCAAATGTCCATTCGGATGGCCGAAAAATGGTTCACCGATTTGGAAGATCTATTGAGCGATAAGCACAAACAAATTGCAGCCCGTGTGCTGAAAGAAATTCGCGAGCGGCTTCGGTTCCTAAATGACGTAGGGCTAGAATACCTCACGCTGTCTCGCAACTCGGGCACTTTGTCGGGCGGCGAAAGCCAGCGTATTCGCCTCGCCTCGCAAATTGGTTCTGGCCTCACGGGCGTTCTCTACGTATTGGATGAGCCCAGCATTGGCTTGCATCAGCGCGACAACACACGCCTATTGGAAACCCTCACGCGCCTGCGCGACCTTGGCAATACGGTCATCGTCGTCGAGCATGATGAGGAAGCCATTATGACGGCCGACCACGTGGTCGATATTGGCCCAGGTGCGGGCGTGCATGGCGGAGAAGTCATTGCCCAAGGCACGCCAGATAAAATCCTCGCCAGTAAGAAAAGCCTCACCGGGCAATATCTTTCGGGCGCTTTGGAAGTCGCCGTGCCGAAGAAACGCCGCTCAACGAAAGCCAATAAATGCATCACCGTGAAAGGTGCCAAGGGCAATAATCTGAAAAACGTCAGCGCCGAAATTCCCCTCGGTACGTTTACTTGCGTGACCGGGGTATCGGGTGGCGGTAAATCGACTTTGCTGATTGATACTTTGTATAAATCGCTCGCGCGCAAGTTAAACAACGCGCGCGCCACGCCGGCCGAACACGACACGATTGATGGGCTGCACTTGCTGGATAAAGTCATTGAGATTGACCAATCGCCGATTGGTCGCACCCCGCGCTCGAACCCTGCCACCTATACCGGCGCGTTTACGCCCATCCGCGAATGGTTTGCTGGCCTGCCCGAAGCCAAGACGCGGGGCTATAAGCCGGGTCGCTTTTCGTTCAACGTTAAAGGCGGTCGCTGCGAGACCTGCCAAGGCGATGGCCTGATTAAAATTGAAATGCACTTCCTGCCTGACGTCTATGTGGAATGCGATAGCTGCCAAGGCAGACGCTATAATCGCGAGACTTTGGAAGTTCGGTTTAAAGATAAATCGATTGCCGATGTGTTGGATATGACCGTCGATGAAGCGGCTGATTTCTTCAAAGCCGTGCCGATGGTGCGCGATAAAATGACCACACTGCAACGCGTCGGCCTTGGTTATATTAAAGTCGGACAGCAAGCGACAACGCTTTCTGGTGGTGAGGCGCAGCGGATTAAACTGGCCAAAGAATTGGCCAAACGCGCCACGGGTCGTACGCTTTATATTTTAGATGAGCCGACCACGGGCCTGCATTTCCATGATGTCGCCAAACTTCTCGATGTGCTGCATGAACTGGTCGATACTGGCAATACGGTGGCCGTGATTGAGCATAATCTTGAGGTGATTAAAACCGCCGACTGGATTATCGATATCGGCCCTGAGGGCGGCGATGGCGGTGGCCAAGTGGTGGCCATTGGCACGCCTGAAGACGTGGTGAAGGTAAAGGCCAGCTATACAGGCCAATATTTGTCACGCCTTCTTAAGCCCAAAAAAGCAGTTGCGAAGAAAGCCCGCGCGAAATAACCTCTAGTTTCCGAATAAAAATAAAAACACGGAAGCTTTATGACTATTCACACGCAAATTCGCGCGGAAGACGTGCGCCGCTCCTATGCCAAATGGGCGGGACATTATGATTTCACCTTCGCCCTTTTTGGGCGACGCTATATTCGAAAAATTGTAAATCGCCTAAATACCGAGTTGCACGGCCATCGGGTGCTGGATGTCGGCACCGGCACGGGGCTCTCCTTGCCCTATTTCGCGCCCGATTGCGAAGTGACTGGCATTGACCTCTCGGGGGATATGTTGGCCCGGGCTCGCAAACGCGCGCAGCGCAAAAAACTAACCAATGTCGAAGCCCTCTTGGAGATGGATGCCAGCGAGTTAGAGTTTCCAGACGCCTCTTTTGATAGCGTGATGGCGACCTTCGTGATGTCGGTGGTGCCGGACCCGGCAAAAGTATTGCAAGAAATTTGCCGCGTCACCCGCCCCGGCGGACGGGTTTATTTGTTCAATCATTTCGAAGCCGAAGAAGAGCAAACGCTATTGGCGATGATCGAGCGAAAAATAGCCCCTGCCTCGCGCAAAATTGGCTTTCATTCCGACTTCTCGCGCGAGCAACTACAGATCCAACTGTGCGAGCTGGAGCTGATCGACGAAGACCATTTCGGCCCCATGGGCATGTTCACCCTTATGACCTTGCAAAAACCTGCGTCATAGACGCCGAAGCCGTTAGCCCCCTTCCCCTCTTCGCCCAAACCGTGTATTTCATGGGCCATGAGTGATGAACTACATATTATTGGGGGTGGGCTTGCGGGCTCGGAAGCGGCTTGGACAGCGGCGCAAGCTGGGGTGCAGGTGGTTCTGCACGAGATGCGCCCGACGCGCAAAACCGATGCCCATGTGACCGACGGATTGGCCGAGCTGGTTTGCTCAAACTCCTTCCGCTCCGACGATGCCCAAACCAATGCCGTTGGCCTGTTGCACGCAGAATTGCGCGACAGCCAAAGTCTGATCATGCGCTGCGCCGACGAGAATCAAGTGCCCGCAGGCGGCGCTTTGGCCGTCGACCGCGAAGGGTTTTCCCAAGGCGTTACCGCTGCCATTGAAGCGCATCCCAATATCACAATCGCCCGCGAAGAAGTGACAAGCATTCCAGACACTTGGAAACACGTCATCATCGCCACAGGCCCGCTGACCTCGCCTGCCTTATCGGAACAAATTGGCAAGATGACGGGCCGCGATAAATTGGCTTTTTTCGATGCCATTGCGCCGATTATTTATCACGACAGTATCGATATGGATATCTGCTGGTATCAATCTCGCTACGATAAAGTCGGCCCCGGCGGAACCGGCAAGGACTACATCAACTGCCCCATGGATGAAGCTCAGTATAACGCTTTCCTCGATGCCCTTATCGAGAGCGACACGGCAGACTTCAAACAATGGGAAGCCGACACGCCCTATTTTAACGGCTGTTTGCCGATTGAAATTATGGCCGCGCGCGGTCGCGATACCTTGCGCCATGGCCCCATGAAACCAAGGGGCCTGACCAATGAGCATAATCCAGAGGTCAAAGCCCATGCGGTTGTGCAATTGCGCCAAGATAATGCGCTGGGCACTTTGTTTAATATGGTGGGCTTTCAAACCAAGCTCAAATATGGCGAGCAAACCCATGTGTTCAAACTCATCCCCGGTCTGGAAGAGGCGCGGTTTGCCCGTCTTGGCGGATTGCATCGTAACACATTCCTCAATAGCCCGACCTTATTGGATGGCGAATTGCGCCTTAAAAATGCGCCGCATATTCGCTTTGCTGGCCAAATTACGGGCGTCGAAGGCTATGTCGAAAGCACCACGATTGGCTTGATGGCCGGACGCTTTGCTGCCGCCCAAATTCAGGGCCGCACGCTCTCGCCTGCCCCAATGACGACGGCTTTTGGCGCGTTGATTTCGCATATCACGGTCAATGCCAATGCGGCTTCGTTTCAGCCGATGAATGTAAACTTTGGATTGATGCCAGAGCTAGGTGCGTTGAGCGCACCCGTGGATGAAAACGGCAAAAAATTGCGGGGTAAAGCCCGTATGCAAGCCAAGAAACAGGCCCGTCAAACGGGTTTCACATCGCGCGCGCGGGCTGATTTTGCCGAATGGGCGCATGGCGAAGCTTCATCCGAAGCGGCCGAATAATCGGGTTACAGCCTGCCCAGAAAAGCCATCTTCATTAGTGAGATTTGATAGCGCAGCAGGCTTTTGCCGTGCGGAAAATACTTGGCTTGGCGTCGCGCCAAACCGATGGGTAAGAATGCCGGCAAGAGTGTTTTTCGGTGGGCGCGCGGCAGTTGGTTAAACCCCTTGCAAGCCTCGCTCAAAATGTCATGCGCCCGCAAAGCGATGGCTTCGCCGCCTGGTGGCACCAAGCGCATTAATTCAAAACCCGTGCCAGCCTCTTGCAACAACCCCCCGTCGGCTTTTGCGCCGAGTAATTGGCAGGCTAGCCCTAGCCAAGCGGGGCCGACCTGTTTGGCTTCTGCTTCTAGCTCGTCGAGGGTGCGCCCGCCTTGTTCTAGCGCCGCGTCGCGACCATCGATGAGCGGAAGAAAACCGGGCAGCGAGACGCCTGCATGCTGCACCACCTCTAACAGCGCGTCCCCGATGGGGGTGCCGCGCGTTTCCCCGTCTTCTAGCGCGCTCAGCAAATCGCGCCACCACTGCAGACGAATGGCCCCGACCATAGGGTCAGAGACCAGCGAGGGAATGCGCGCGATATCGGCATAAAAATGATACAGCGTCAAAACCGCATCGCGGGCATGCGCGGGCGCGAATAAATGGCACAAATAGAGGTCGCCATCTAGGCCGCGCAGCTCTGTTCGTAAGGTTTCAAAATCGCTCATAAGTATCCTAAATAGAAAAGGGCCGCACATAAGGCGGCCCTCTCCAAAACATTACCTCAAACTCTAGTAGAGGTTTTGAGCCGCAACCATAGCGAACAACATCGGGATCGACAGCATGGTGTTGGTCCGTGAGAACAACATGGCTGTGCGTGCCGAAGCCGCTTTTGTGTCGGCGTCTGCCTCTACAATGCCAAGCGCTTTCTTTTGGTTTGGCCAAATAACGAACCATACGTTGAACCACATGATGATGCCCAACCACATGCCAATACCGATGGCGGTGTTCTTGGGTACTTCGAAGTCGCTCATCATGCCGAGGCTTAGCGCATCGTGGATATAACCGTTCAGATAGCCCAAAATCAGGCCGGTGACGATGGTGGCCATCGCGCCCCAACGGAACCACCACAAGGCGGCCGGAGCAATGACTTTACCAATCGCAGGCTTTTGATCGTCTGGGATATTTGGCATGTTCGGAATTTGAACAAAGTTGAAATAATACAGCAGGCCAATCCACATGATGCCGCTGAGGACGTGCAACCAACGGAAGCTAAAAGTCCAGAATGTCGTGTCCAATGCGCCGCCGCCCTGCAGATACATAATCTCCAGAATAAACGCCAACACAAAGCCCGCAATCACAGTGTTGCGAAGTGATGATAAAATTGTAGCCATGATGGCCTCCCTAATTTTTTACGAATCTATCGTTGTTTGAATGATACCACCCTGGCAAAGGCCCGAGCAATTTAATTCACTTGATTGCCCGACCAATCGCGCTTCACGCCAAGCCACATAAGCAAAGGCGAAGCGATGAAGATGGAAGAATAAGTTCCCACAATCACGCCCCAGATCATCGCGAAGGTAAAGCCGCGAATAACTTCGCCACCCAAGACATAAAGCGCCACCAAGGCCAAAAGCGTGGTTACCGAGGTCATTACCGTGCGCGATAAGGTCTCGTTGATGGCAATATCGAGCAGTTCATTCAGGCTCATTTTCTTGAATTTGCGCAAGTTCTCGCGCACGCGGTCATAAACCACCACGGTATCGTTCATCGAATAGCCGACGATGGTAAGAATGGCCGCCAAAATCGACAGGTTAAAGTCGAGCTGCAACAGCGAGAAAATGCCGATGGTCAGCACCACGTCATGCACCAAGGCCAGCACGGCGCCAACCGAGAACTGCCACTCAAAGCGGAACCAGATGTAAATCAACATGCAGCTAATCGCTACGACGACCGCCAAAATACCGGTCTGAATTAGCTCCGCACTGACTTGTGGGCCAACAATTTCTACGCGGCGAATGTCAAAGTCTTCTGCCAATTCATCGCGCAACACCTGCACGGCCGTGAGGTCTTGGCTGGCATCGACAGCGCCTTCGGCTTCTGCAATGCGGATCAACACATCGGTGTCTTTGCCAAATTCTTGGATTTGCACTTCTCCAAGGTTCATCGCGTTCAACCGATCGCGCAACGCGCCAATGTCGACAGCCTCTTGCGAACTGGCTTCAATCAGTGTGCCGCCTTTAAAGTCGATGCCAAAGTTCAACCCATTGGTGAAAAACACACCGAGGGACGCGACCATCAGCAAAATTGAAAGCCCCATGGCTAGATTGCGATGCTTAATAAAAGTGATACTGGTTTTCGCCGGAACGAGTTTCAATGTTCTCATGTCATATCCTCCCTATCCGATTAAAGTGGCAATGCTTCGGGCCGACCTTGACGGCGAACCCAGAGGGACACCATGAAACGGGTCAGAACGAAAGCGGTGAAAACTGAAGTGATGATGCCGATGGCCAACGTAATGGCAAAGCCGCGAATGGGCCCCGAACCAAGCTGGAACAAAACCATGGCCGCCAAAAGCGTTGTGATATTGGCATCTAAAATCGTGCCAAGGGCGCGGTTGTAGCCAGTATCAATGGCCATGATGGGCGCTTTGCCAGCCGCGATTTCTTCACGGATGCGCTCAAAAATCAGCACATTGGCGTCGACGGCCATACCCACCGTTAACACGATGCCCGCAATGCCCGGCAGCGTCAGCGTGGCTTGCAAGCCAGACAAGACGGCCATAATGAGCCCCAAATTGGCCACCAAAGCGATGTTGGCGTACAGGCCAAACAAGTTATAGCTAATCATCATAAAGCCAATCACCGCCAAAAAGCCTACGATCAGGGCAATACGACCCGCCGCAACACTGTCGGCACCCAAACCTGGGCCAACGGTGCGTTCTTCCAAAATCGTCATCGGCGCGGGCAAAGCACCGGCGCGCAATAGGATGGAGAGGTCGTTGGCTTCTTGCACCGAGAAATTACCGGTGATGCGACCTGCCCCGCCCAAAATAGCCGATTGAATAATTGGCGCGGAAATAATTTTTTCATCTAAGACAATGGCAAACGGACGCCCGACATTGGTTTGGGTCACTTCGCCAAATTTCTTGGCGCCGACCGTATCAAACCGGAAGTTCACTTCTGGCGTATTGGTTTGCGCGTCGAAACCGACCGAGGCATCCACCAAACGCTCGCCGCTGACCATGGCGCGACGACGAATGAGATAGGGCACAGCCGGCTCGCTATCTGTGTAATGCACGCGCGCACCCGTGGGGGCTCGCTTGCCTTCGACCACTTCATAAGCGCTCATGCTTTGGTCGACCAAGTGAAAGTTCAGCTTGGCGGTTTGGCCCAAAAGCGCTTTGAGGCGCTGCGGGTCATCTAGGCCTGGAACTTGCACCAAAATACGGGTCTCGCCTTGGCGTTGAATGGTCGGCTCTGTGGTGCCCAGCTCATCGACGCGGCGGCGGATAATTTCAATCGATTGCTGCAAAGTGCGCGTATTGCGTGCCGCTATCGCCTCTTCGGTCACGCGCAGCTCAAAGGTCAGGTCTTGGGTGTTTTCGACATCCAAATCGACGCCTTGGCTAAAGCCGCTGATGACATTGGCCGTAATCGGCTGCGACAGGCCTTGAAGCAGCGTTTTTGCTTTTTCGAGGTCTTCTGATTTGCGGATGGAAACCGTCACGCCACCGTTAATTCTGCCAAGCCCTGTATAGCCAATGCGCTCGCCACGTAAGGCGAGGCGTACATCGGAGGTCAGGTCTTCCAAACGTTCGCGTTGAACCGAGTCCGTATCCACCGCGAGCAGCAAATGCGAGCCGCCTTGCAGGTCGAGGCCTAAGTTCAGCGTACTTGTTGGCAAAAACTCCGGCAGAGACGCGCGGGTGTTTTCGCCCAAGAAATTTGGCAGAGAAAACAGGAAGCCGAGGAACAGCACAAGGGCAATTCCAGCTATTTTGAGGCGAGAAAAGTGCAGCATAAGGCTTGCTTAATCCTTCTTGGACGGCTCGGTTTTACCGCGAACAGAAATAATCATTGATTTAACCACTTTGACACGCGCGCTATCGCCGAAAGCGACTTCTAGCTCTTCGTCGCCAACTTTAGCCACTTTGCCAATCAATCCGCCTTGGGTAACAATCGTGTCATTGCGTTTGACCGAGGCAATCATGGCCGTATGTTCTTTTTGCCGACGCGATTGCGGCCGCAAAATCATGAAATAAATAATGCCAAACACCATCAACAGGGGAAAAAGCATTTCAAATAAAGCGGAACCGCCCGAAGCGGATTGGGCATATGCCGGTGAAATAAACATGAGAATCTCCATTTGCTCGTGCTCGAGACTATACGCAAGATGACGCGCTTGGCCAAGCATTTCTGCTTGATGGCGCTGTATTTAGGCGGTTTTTTTAAATCAACGACTTGGGGTTCACCGCGCGCGTGCCTTTGCGAACTTCAAAGTGAACTTGCGGTCGGTCGACATTTCCCGTTTGGCCCACTTCGGCAATCGATTGGCCTTGTTTGACACGATCGCCAGGCTTTACCAAAAACTTCGAGGCATGCGCATAAGCCGTCACCCATCCTTCGCCATGACGCACCAAAAGCAAATTGCCATAGCCGCGCAATTCATTGCCAGTATATACCACCACCCCGTTTTCCGCCGCCTTTATGGGCGTGCCGTTGCGGGCGGCAATGTTAATGCCGTCATTATGCAGGCCATTGGGTTTGGTGCCAAAGTTGGAAATCACCTTGCCTTGCACCGGCACTTGAAACCGCCCAACCCGGCGCGGGGCAGCTGGCAAGGCCGCGCGTTTAACGCGCTTTTGGCTCACGGTCTTTTTCGTCTGGCTTTTTGCTTCGGTCAGCTTTGCGTCTGGCGCAGGGCGGCCAAGGCTTGCCGCGCGACCGGCGCGCTCATCTGGCACTTGCAGCTTTTGGCCAATTCGGATGCTGAATGGCTTAGAGATTTGGTTCAGCGCTGCCAACGTCGATACATCGGTGTTATATTTGCGCGAGATGGCGTAGAGGGTTTCTTTGGCGCGCACCGTATGAAAGGCCTGCACGGGGAGCTTAATTTTCTGGCCAGCCGACAAGCGATATGGCGGGCGGGCTTTATTTACTTCCAAGAGCGCGCGCAGCGGCACTTTATGGCGCAGCGATATCTTGTAATACGTGTCGCCTTTTCGCACGCTGATATTGCCTTTCGACGCCACGGGCGCCCCGCGAAGCTTGCGCTCTTTGCGCATTAAATCGAATAACCCACGGCTTTTGGCCTCTGGATGGCTGCTATACCATTTTGGCGCCATGGGCGCGCAGGCCGACAGCACAGCCAACACCAGAAGGCTCAGTCCAAATTGAGAGGCTCGCTTGGGAAGCGCAACGCGGTTTTGATTTTGTCGCTTCATCCCAAGGTTTATCCTAAAATAATTTTGCCAATTTTTTTGTCAAAGACGCACTTGTATGGTCCATATGCAGTGGCGTGATGGAAATATCGCCCTGCATAATCGCCTCAATATCCGTGCCCTTATGGGGCGTGCTGAGGGCGCGCTGGAAACTATACCAGAAATACGTGTTGCCGTGCGGCTCGGTGCGCGCTTCCAGACCCAAAATGCGCTTGTCGCGAAAGCCTTGTTTCGTAACGCGGATCTTGGGCTTATGGCTCGGCTCAATATCGGGGAAATTAAGGTTAATCAGCGTCCCCTCTTGCCAATCGAGCTTGAGCAATTTTTTAATAATCGCCGGCGCGTATTTTTCCGCCACTTCAAACTTCGGCATGACCACCCCAATCGGTTCCGCAAAATTAATCGCTTGGCTCATGGCGATAGACGGAATGCCCAAAAGCGTGCCCTCTTTGGCCACAGCCACCGTGCCAGAATAGCTGACGTCTTCAGCGATGTTCTGGCCGAAGTTCACGCCCGACAAAATCAGGTCGGGCATTTTATCTTTCATCAAATGACGCGTGGCCACCATCACACAATCGGTCGGCGTGCCAGTGATGGCAAAGCGGCGGGGGCCGAGTTTTTTCATCCGCAAAGGTTTTGACAAACTAAAGGAATGACTGGCGCCGCTCATTTCTTCGGCGGGCGCAACCACCCAGACCTCATCGGAGAGCATCTTGGCGATTTTAATCGTCGTCTTGAGACCTGGGGCATTAATGCCGTCGTCATTACTGACCAGAATTCGTCCTACGGGTTTACCCATTGTGTGTCTACCTTTACTGTTTCGGCTCTATCTTCGTTTGCCCGCCCATATAGGGTTGCAAAACATCGGGGATGGTAATCGAGCCATCTGCGTTCACATAATTTTCCAGCACAGCCACCAAAGTACGCCCCACCGCAAGGCCTGAGCCATTCAGCGTATGCACATAATGGGTCGATTTCTCGCCCTCGGCGCGATAGCGCGCGTTCATCCGGCGACCTTGGAAATCGCCACAATAGGAAACACTAGAGATCTCGCGATAGGCATTTTGGCCCGGCAACCAAACTTCGAGGTCATAGGTTTTGCGAGCGCCAAAGCCCACATCGCCGCTGCAAAGCTGCACGACCCGATACGCCAGCCCCAAGCGTTTTAAAACATCTTCGGCGCATTTGGTTTTGCGTTCCAATTCGGCTTCGCCGCTTTGCGCGTCGACGATGCTGACCAATTCCACTTTCGAGAATTGGTGCAGGCGTATCATGCCGCGCGTGTCGCGTCCGGCCGAGCCCGCTTCTGAGCGAAAGCATTGCGTCAGCGCCGTCATGCGAATTGGCAAATCGACCGCATCGCTGATTTTCTCGCGCACGATATTGGTCAGCGTCACTTCCGAAGTTGAGGTCAGCCAAAAGCCTTCTTGCGTGCGAAACATATCTTCGCTGAATTTTGGCAATTGGCCGGTGCCGTACATGGCCTCATCGCGCACCAAAACCGGTACGCTCATCTCGGTGTAGCCAAATTCTTGCACGTGCAAATCGAGCATGAAATTGCCAAGCGCGCGCTCGAGCCGCGCCAGCTGGTCGCGAAGCACAACAAAACGCGCACCCGATAAAGCGGCCGCGGTTTCAAAATCCATGCCCAAGGCTTCGCCAATTTCAAAATGTTCTTTTTCGCCCGGCTTCGGCTCGCCGCTTTTGCGCAGCTCTACATTTTCGCTCTCATCGGCACCAATCGGCACATCGTCGAACAGAGTATTGGGGAGCACCGCCAGCATGGCGTTGAGCTCTTGGGTCAAGCTACGCTCGGCTTCTTCGGCTTGTTGCAGGCTATCTTTTAGGCCCGCCACTTCTTGCAGTAAGCGTTGCGCTTGCGCTTCATCGCCCTGCCCTTTGGCTTGACCAATTTTCTTAGAGGCGTCATTGCGTTTGGTTTGCAACTCTTGCGCCACCCCAATGGCGGCGCGGCGCGCATCATCCTTGGCCAGCAAATCGCCCGATTGCGCGTCTAGCTTTCGCTTTTTAAGACCCGCATCAAAGGCTTCGGGGTCTTTTCGTATGGCATTAATATCGTGCATAACCAGCTCGTCCAAATGGGGTTCGTGTTGTTTCTTGTTAAAGGTATAAAAGGGGTCGCTTGCAAATGCCAGCCTAGAGGCAGGCTTTTCGAAAGTTTACGAACTCTCGCTTGGCTTTTTGCGTTGCATCGCGGCGACGCAGAGAATGGAAATTTCATACAGCAGCAGCGTCGGCACGCCCAACCCAATTTGGCTTATCAAATCTGGCGGCGTTAAAATTGCCGCCACCGCAAACACCAGCACGATGGCATAGCGGCGTTTGTCGCGCAGACCTTGCGCGCTAACCACCCCAATGCGCCCCAAAAGCGTGAGGATAACGGGCAGTTGAAAACACAGACCAAAGGCCAGCATAAGCACCATGGTAAACGACAAATATTCGCTCACCCGATTGACCATTTTCACCTGCAGGCTTTGCGCCTCGCCTGCTGCTTGCCCGGTAATTTGTCCGGTAATCTGCATCGAGAGAAAAAACTCAAAGGCCATAGGCATGACCAAGAAGAAAACCAAAGATGCCCCGAGCGCGAACAATATTGGCGACGCGATAAGATAAGGCAAAAACGCGCCGCGCTCGTTTTGATACAAGCCCGGAGCGATGAAACGGTAGAGCTGGAAAGCCACCAAAGGAAACGCCAAGAACAGACCCGCAAACATCGACAGTTTGATTTGCGTGAAGAAAAACTCATGCGGCGCGGTATAGATTAATTCCAAACCGCCTTGCGGCCCCGCCGCTTGCTCGAATGGCCATAATAAAAATGCGAAAATCTCGCTGGCAAAAAACATACAAACCCCAAAAGCCAAACCAAAGGCAGCCAAGGCCCACAGCAACCGATTGCGCAATTCCACCAAATGAGAAAACAGCGTCATCTCGCCTGCGTCTAAGGCGTCTTCTGATTGTGGTTTGGGTTTCGATTTGGCCACATTAAGCCTCATCTTTGGGTTTTGGATTTTTAGATTTCTTCTGGTTCGGTTTTTTAGCCGCAGCTTTTGGCTCCGCTTCGGGGGATGTGAATAAATCGGGTGTGCCGACATCTTCGACAAAATCATGTTTGGAAAGCCGCTCTATTTCTGCGCGTGCGTCCAACTCTTGCGACATATCTTTTACTTGGCCGCGAAATTCCGCCGCGATATCGCGCGCTTTGGCGGTGTATTGGCCAAGGCTTCGCAGCAGGCCTGGCAGTTCGCGCGGGCCTACCACCAGCAACGTCACAATGCCAAGAACCAGCATTTCGGTCCAGCCAATGTCAAACACGACAGGCTCCGCTATTTCTTTTTAGATTTAGGTTTAACCGCTTCGCCTTCGATGGTTTTACCCTTGTCTTCGTCGTCTTCAGCTTCAACGCCTTCGCGCAAGCCCTGACGAAAGCTTGTAATGCCGCGTGCGACATCGCCCATCAACGATGAGATGCGTCCGCGACCAAACAGTAAAATCAATAAGACGGCAACAACGACAATTTGAACCCAGCTAATGCCCATAAGAAAACCCCTTTTTCTATTGTGTTTTGAATAGCATGAGGCGTGCCCGTGGCACAAAGAATTTGTTTGTCCCCATTTCAGGGCGCTCGCCGCCGCGCACCAAAGCTTGCCAAAACAAGCCTTCCGAAAGCGTAATATCGCAGAGCCAATCGGGACCAATGGCGCGCACATTTTGCACATCGCCTTGCACGCTAAAATCTTTCGCCTTACCGGCCAAAGCCATATCGCTAGGCCGCACGCCAATTTGATCGCCAGTTTCTTTGTCGGCCATAATATTCAACGGGCCAAACATCGCCGCGACATGCAAATCCAGTGGGTTTTGATATATTGCTTCGGGCGTGTCGATTTGCAAAATACGACCTTTGTTTTGCACCGCAATGCGGTCTGCCATGCGCAAAGCATCGGCCGCATCATGGGTGACAATCAGCCCCGCAGCGTCATTTTCTCGCAATAGCCGCAGGGTTAAATCGCGCATCTGATCGCGCAATTGTGGGTCGAGATTGGAAAACGGCTCATCCATTAAAACCAGTTTCGGCTTGGCCGCCATGGCGCGGGCCAGCGCCGCGCGTTGTTGCTCGCCACCTGACAATGTGTCGGGGTATTTATTGGCAAAACCAGACAGCCCGACAGCATTGAGCAACTCTAACGCTCGGCGTTTTTGCTCTTCTCCAGATAACGCCCCAAGCCCAAAAGTAACATTTTCATATACCGAGAGATGGGGAAACAAAGCGAAGTCTTGAAACAAAAAGCCAATGCCGCGCGCCTCAGGTGGCGTCATTTGTTTGGCCGAAGATACGCAAGCGCCATTTAAATAAATCTCGCCAAGGCTTGGCACTTCCATGCCCGCCGCCAGACGCAAACTGGTGGTTTTGCCACACCCCGATGGGCCCAATAGGCAAACCACTTCGCCGGCGTGAATATCAAAGCTCACGTCATCCACAACATCGGCTCCGTCAAAACGGCACGAAACATTGCGAAAACTTAAAGCTGGCGTCATGGCGTCGCTCCACCCTCTTCGTCTGTTTCGGTGGGCGCGTCTTCTGTTTCGGTGGGTGCGCCCTCGGTCAAATCCATTTCCAACGGTTCTAATTCATCCGAACCATCATCGCCTTGCGCCAAAGCGTCCTCATTGGGGTCGCTGTCGGGGTCGGGTGCGGGCACGGCAAAGCCAGGCGGCAGACGATCATCTAGCAGGCCAGCCGCTTTCAATTCATCCAGACCCGGCAGATCTTTCAAGGTCTCCAGTCCGAAATGCATTAGAAATCCATCCGTTGTACCGTAAGTGACCGGACGACCTGGCACGCGGCGGCGACCGCGAATTTTCACCCAAGCGCTTTCCAGCAAAACATCCAACGTGCCTTTCGAAACCGAAACGCCGCGAATGTCTTCAATCTCGGCGCGCGTCACCGGCTGGTGATACGCCACAATGGCCAAGGTTTCGAGAGCGGCACGCGACAGGCGGCGCTGTTGCACGATATGTTTTTGCAGCACATGGGCCAAGTCTGGCGCCGAGCGGAAGGCATATTTATGGCCCACTTTTTGCAAGTTAAAACCAGCCGTCGCATAGGTTTCGCCAATCGTGGCCAAGAGGGCTGGCACATCGGCGCCCTCGGGCAATTTGTCTTTAATATTGGCGATGTCGAGCGGTTCCTCGGCGGCAAATAAAACCGCCTCCACCATCCGAATTTGCGTCGCATCGACGGGCAATAAAGCGACTTCTTGTGGCGCTTCTACGGGCGTTTCATTCGACATCACGTCTCACCTTTATCGTTAGAGGTTGGTGCCGCTTTCGGGCGCGAGCGGCGCACCAAAAGGGCTTCAAAATTACGGCTTTGTTGCACTTCCAATTTGCCATCGCGAGCATATTCCAAAACCGCGCTGAACGAACTGGCCAGAGTTGTGCGCCGCTTTTGTGGGTCGCGAATATCGCTCGCCACCAAAGCATCCATTTTTTGCCAATCGTCTAATTTGCCCAACAAGCGTTCCAAACGCATCCGCGCCCGCTCAATCGACAAGACATCCATCTTCGGCGGCGACCAGCTTTCATAGTGATTGCGCAATCGCTGCGTCGAGTAAGCGGCCAGCACTTCATAAAGGCTCGCGTCATAAGTGCTTTCGCGTTTGATACGAATGCCCTCAGGCTGACCATGAACAAAGAAATCGCGGCCCAGCAAATCGCGGCCCATTAATTGCCCTGCCGCATCGCGCATCGATTCCAGACATTGCAAACGAAACACCAAATGCGCCGCCATGGATTCGGGGTCCATTTCATCGTCATCATGCGGCGGTGGCAGCAGTAGCCGTGATTTCAAATAGGCCAACCAAGACGCCATCACCAAATAGTCAGCCGCCAGTTCAATGCGTAAGTCTTGGGCTTGGCGAATAAAATCGAGATATTGCTCGGCCAATTGCAAAATAGAAATTTGCTTGAGGTCCACTTTTTGCGTCCGCGCCAGAGATAGCAAAATATGCAACGGGCCTTCATAGCCCTCCAGCGCAACATCTAAGGCGCCCTCGCCCTCTTGCGCCGCCGCGTCGCGCCCAAGAGCCTGCATGGCCGCCGGATCATAGGCCAAGCCTTCGCTGAACTCGCCAGTTGGGTCTGTGGCAGCCTTCGGCTCGGTAGAATCAGTTTGGGTGTCTTTCATGACAGACTTATAGCGCGTTCTGCGCCTCGGGGAAAATATCCGCCACCAGTTCTCCCCAGACTTTACGCGCGCCCGAAGGCACATCGCACGACAACTCGCCAATGGCTTGCTCCACGGCGCTCAATCTGGCTTGCGCTTGGGGCGGCAATCGATTGGGGGCCTCTTTCAGGGCGTCTTGTATCTCATTCATTTCCTGCGCATCCCCATTACAATGCAGCACGACATCACAGCCCGCCTTGAGCGTTTTATGCACCCGAGAGCTAATATCGCCCGACAAAGCCCCCATCGAAATATCATCGCTCATCAGCAAGCCATCAAAGCCGATGTAGTTGCGAATAACTTCTTCAATAAGCGGTTTGGAAAACGTGCTGGTCTCGCTGGCGTCAATCGCGTTGAAGCGCAAATGCCCCGTCATCGCCATTAAGGGAGCCATTTGCGGTGCACAGGTTCGGCGAAACACTTCGAAGTCAGTGGCCTTTAAGGTCGCTATATCGGTATCGATCATTGGCAAATCATGGTGGCTATCGACGCGCGATCGGCCATGGCCGGGAATATGTTTGAGAACGGGCAAAACGCCGCCCATTTGCAAGCCTTCCAGCACCGCCTGCCCCAAAACCACAACGCGCTCGACGTCATCGCCAAAGGCGCGGTCGCCGATGACATCACTCATGTCTGGAAAGGCTAAATCTAGGCAAGGCGCGCACGTGATGGGTATTCCCAGCTCGTGCAAATCTTGCGCCAGAAGCGCAGCGCCCAAACGCGCCGCTTCCACGGCACGGGCTTTATCGGTTTGGTAAATTTCGCCATAGGCGCCCATCGGCGGATAGGCTGGCACAAGGGGCGGCTTGAGGCGCGCCACTCGGCCGCCTTCTTGGTCGATGAAAATCGGCAGATGCGGATTGCCGGACATCTCGCGCAAATTATCTGTTAGCGCGCGCACTTGCTGGCGGCTCTCGATATTGCGGGCAAATAAAATAACGCCCCAAGGCCGCGCCGCATGAAAAAACGCGCCCTCCTCTTGGGTGAACTCGAGCCCTTGCAGACCATAAATTACCGGAGCGGCAGCTGGCTTAACGTCGGTTGGGCTAGCGTCGGTTGGGTTAGGGTTGTTTTCTGACAAGGCAGTCCTGCCCCCGCTTTTTCAAATTGGCGCAAAATTGTTTGGCGCCATTTTGATTTTGAAAGCCCGGCACATTGACCCGATAGAAAATACCCTTATCGCCCAAATCAACCCGCAAAATCAGCGGGTCTCGACGACCCAGCATATCATTGTTGCTTTTCTGCAATCGCGAATACAGCCCACGGGCCAAAGCGCGCGAGCGGGCTGCCGCCAATTGCACCATGTAATCTTGACGCGCCGCGCGCAGCGTTGGCGCTGGGGCTTTGGCTGCGACTTTTTTGGCTGGCTTGGATACTGGCTTGGATATTGGCTTAGCTGCAGACGTCACGGCCGCGCGCGGGGCGCGGTTTAAATCGGGGCGCGGCGGGGTAACTTTCACCCGCGCATTCTCTTGCAAAACTTGTATCGAATTACCCGCTGGCAGGTTGTTGTTTGCGGTCTCGTCCGCGCCACGGCCAGATAAAGCCTCGCCGAATGGGTCGCTTTGCGCGATCAGGCTCTCAATCGTGCCGGGTGCATTATCGGCTGGCGATTGGCGTGCGGGCACTTGGGTCGCTTTGGGTTCGCCGCGCATCACGCCGTAAATATTCAAGTCATCTGCCTTGGGGGCAACGCCGCCTGGCACCTGCTCGGCCGGCACCTTAATGGGGGTGTTTTGCGCCAAGACCACCGGAGGCAAGCTGCGCTGACCTTCGGCCAAACCTTCTTGGAACGCATAGTAATAAGTGCTGGCAACAGCCATGCCGGTGAAAATGAGAAAGAAGCCTATGCTGCGCGCCGATGGCAAGCTGAACGAGGAGCTGCGCGAGTAAATCTCGGCGCCAGGCGATGGGTGCCCGATTTCCAAATCGACATCGCTGTCGAGGAAGTTACGTTCAAATCCACCTGGGTCATTTTGCGACATGCTGTCTCCGTCTGGGGCTTGATGCCCTTCTGCGCTTAGGTTAGCGCATTTCGTCTTCTGGTGTCACGCCGATAACGTCTAAACCCGAGGCCAGCACGGTAGCGGCGGCGCGAAGCAGCGCCAGTCGAGCCAAATTTCCAGCCCTGTCGTCGTCTTGAAGGAAGCGCAACTCTAGGCGTTCCTTGCCTAAATTCCATAAGGCGTGAAAATCAGCCGCCAACTCCATCAGATAAAACGCCACACGATGCGGCTCGCGCGCTTCGGCCGCCGACGCCAACATGCGAGGATAATTGGCCAGATTTCGAATCAAGGCGAACTCGGCAGGGTCTTTTAGGGGGTCGAGATTTTGGCTCGCCAAATTAGCATCCGTAACGTCTGCTTCGCTAAATCCAGCTTGGCGCGCATTGCGCAGCACCGAACAAATTCGGGCATGGGCGTATTGCACATAAAACACCGGATTATCACGGCTTTTATCTTTCACCACATCGAAATCGAAATCCAAAGGCGCATCGTTTTTGCGCGTTAGCATCATAAAACGCACAGCGTCTTTACCAACTTCATCGACGACTTCGCGAAGCGTAATGAAACTACCCGAGCGTTTCGACATTTTTACTGGCTCGCCGCCGCGCATCAGCTTGACCAAATTGCAAACTTTGACTTCCAAAGACGCTTCGCCTTCGCTGATCGCCGTCACCGCCGACTGCATGCGTTTGATATAGCCAATATGGTCGGCCCCCCAGACGTCAATCATCTGCGTATAGCCGCGTGTTACTTTGTTAAAATGACACGCAATATCAGGCGCGAAATAGGTCCAACTGCCGTCCGATTTTTTCAAGGCGCGGTCACTATCGTCGCCAAAATCAGACGAACGGAACAGGGTTTGTTCTTGTGGTTCCCAATCTGGTGGCGGGGTTTTGCCTTTTGGCGGTTCCAACACACCCTTATATATCAGTCCCTTAGCATCTAAAACATCAAGTGATTTATCAACAGACCCATCGGCATGCAAGCTTTGCTCGGATAGGAAAAAATCATGCGCCACACCCAAAGCGGCGAGGTCTTCGCGAATGCGCTCCATCATCATCGGCAAAGCGACGGATTTTGCCACTTGCACCTGCGTCGCCTCGTCTTGGCTGCCCAAATCGGGGTGATTTTTCGCCAATTCCTGCCCCACCGGAATGAGATAATCTCCGGGATATAGCCCCTCTGGGATGCTGCCGATATCCTCGCCCAGAGTCTCGCGCATCCGCAATAAAGCCGAGCGCGCCAGCACATCGACCTGCGAGCCTGCGTCATTGATATAATACTCGCGCAAAACTTCATGGCCGGTTTTCTCTAGCAATCGCGCCAAAGCATCGCCGAATACCGCGCCGCGCGCGTGGCCTACGTGCATCGGGCCTGTTGGATTGGCGGAGACATATTCAATATTCAGCTTGCCGGCACCCGTTTGGTCCCCGAACCCCGTGCCCTGCTCTAAAATGGTTGGCAACAGGCCAAGCCAAAGCGCAGGCGCCAGACGCAAGTTCACAAACCCCGGCCCCGCAATCTCTGCCGTTTCAATCGCGTCTGATTTCAGCAATTCCTCGACCAAAAGTGCAGCCACATCGCGCGGATTCAGCCCCGCGGGCTTGGCCAACACCATGGCGGCATTGGTTGCCATATCGCCGTGGCTGGCGTCGCGGGGTGGCTCTACGCCCACTCGGTCTAGGGACAGCTGTTCAGGCAGCGCCCCACGCGCTTGCAGGGCTTTTAAGCTATCGCGAACCAGGGCTTCAATCTCGGAAAATAAATTCATCTACTTCACTCAAATAAAAAGGGGCTTTAGGCCATCGAATCCGAAATATCGAACAAACGGCGGTGCTCTTCCATCGCAAAACGGTCGGTCATGCCAGCTAGGTAGTCGCAAATAATTCGCGCCTTATGGGTTTCATCGCCAGATATCGCTGAGCGGCGCCAGTCTTCGGGCAACAGCTCTGGCTCGGCAAATTGCAAATCGAATAAATCGCGCATCACCCGGCGCGCCTTGCTCATCGAGCCATTGACGGTGTGATGACGATAGACCCGCTCGTATAGAAACGATTTTATCGTTCTGTGTTTCTCATCCATCTCTGGCGAAAACTCAGCCAAAGCGCCGCCTAGATTGCGCACATCGTCGGCGCTCTCAATGCGATGCTCGGCCAAACGATGGCGAACCACGCCGACCAAATCGCCGATCATCAACGAAATCATCTCCCGCACCAATTCATGGCGGATGAGTTGCTCATCAATTTTGCCATGCTCGGCATCGATGGCGCGCAAGATACCCCCCGTCATCGGCAGATCGCGCAAATCATCCAGCGTAATGAGATTGGCGCGCAACGCATCGTCAATATCGTGATTATTATAGGCAATATCGTCTGACAAGGCCGCGACTTGGGCCTCCGCCGATGGCCATGTGTGCAAATGCAGGTCTTGTTGTTTGGCATGCTGCTGAATGGCAAATGGCAAATCGGTCAGCTTTTGTTCGCCCACCAAAAGCGGGCCATTGTGTTTTACCAAACCCTCCAGCGCTTCCCACGTCAGGTTGAGGCCATCGAACGGGATGTAACGCTTCTCTAGCTGCGTCACGATACGCAAAGTTTGGGCATTATGGTCAAACCCACCAAACGGCTGCATGGCGGCATTTAGCGCGTCTTCGCCAGCGTGGCCAAAAGCCGTATGACCCAGGTCATGCGACAAGGCCAAGGTTTCTGTTAGCTCTTCATCCAAGCCCAATTCGCGGGCGATAGAGCGGCCAATTTGCGCCACCTCAAGGGAGTGCGTCAGGCGAGTGCGATAATAATCTCCCACATGGGCGAGGAAAACTTGCGTCTTATGCTTCAGCCGACGAAAGGCGCCGCAGTGCAACACGCGGTCACGGTCGCGCTGATAGGGCGTGCGGGTTTGGCTTTCGCTTTCCGGATACAGGCGCCCGCGTGAGCCACCGTTCTCAACTCCGGAGATTGGCTGGCAGGCATAGGGCGCGTGATAAATGTCATGTGTCATGCTTCCCTTTTACGGGGCTTTCCATCCAATGAGAAGCCCCGAATAACCGGCCCTATTTGGCGGCACCCTTCAGGAAGGCGAAAATCTGTTTTTCGATGCCGCCGCGCGAGACGCAAGGCCCCGTATCGGTAATCATCCGCGCCGCGTAAGTGTTCATCACGTCGAGGCGGTATTGCCCTGTAACGGCGATGAGCACTTGCGAAGTAGCGCCAAACCCTCGGCTGAGATGCACTCGAACTTTGGCATGTTTTTTCAACTGAGGCGGCGAGACGGCCGCGCGAATGTTGAAATCGCCACAGTCCACTTGTCTATCGTCATCGGGTAAAGCAAGCCGGCCAACAATCAGGCCGAAGCCCTCATCAATATCGGTGATTTCCAACTCATGCGCATCGAACCAGCCAATCGTGCGCGACCAAGCGGTGGGATAATCGACCTGCAAAATGCGCGCCGATGGCGGCGCCAGCTGAATCTTTGGCGGGGTAATCGTTACCTGCGCACAGCCCGCTAAAACCACGGGTAAGACCAAGGGTAAGATTAAGGGTAAAACCAAACCTTGAAACAGCCCTGCTCTCGCCCTGGTCGTCGTCGTCATTGTGGAGGTCGTCGCCTTCGATAGCCGCTTCTTGTTATTTTTATGTTTCATAGTCCACCTTCGTTTCAAACAAGGTGGCACGCGCAGCCCCCAAGAAGAACCAGGCTATTTTCAATAAGTTAACTTAAGAGAAACAACCTCAAAACTCTTGGCGCAACATCACCATGTCGCGCAGCAGATGGCCGTTGTCGATAATCGGGATAGGATAGCGGCTGAAGAAACCTTTCAACACGCCGTCGCGTTTGAAGCCGAGTTTTTCATAGAGGCGAATTTGCGCGTTGCCCATAACCCCAGGCGTTTCGCCCGTGCCAATTTCCACGGCTTTGACGCCGCGCATTTTGGCCAACTCCAGCACATGGGTGATCAGGGCGCTGGCCATGCCTTGGCGGCGCATGATGGTGCGTGTGGCGATATTCTTAATTTCATAGCCATCGGCAATCGGCACGATGACGCAAATCGCATAAGGGTTTTTGGGCTTGCCGATGCGAAACATCTCTGCCTCCGCTTGGGTAGGCGGCAGGTAATCGAGCACCGCCTCCAACCATGGGTCGGCGTCGAGCAGCAAGTCCCAATGGGCGCGGCTTAGCTCGGCTTCATGCTCTATCTCATGTTTAATCACGTCCATAAGCGCACAATATCTTGAATCGTTATGAAATCCGCCCTATTTAATAGCTATGGAAGAAAACCAATTCGGCATCTCCGAAAGTGCTGCGGTACAAATCGGAAAAATTCTCGCCACCGAGGCAGACGGCGCGTGCTTGCGCGTGGCTGTGCAAGGTGGCGGCTGTTCTGGCTTTTCTTATGTCTTCTCCATTGATGCCAAACAGACGGCCGAAGACCTTGTGGTCTCGCGCGATGGCGTCACGGTTTTGGTCGATGATATGTCGTTGCAATATATGCAAGGCAGCGAGATTGATTGGGTCGACGATCTCATCGGCGCCAGCTTTCAAATTAAAAACCCAAATGCGACCGCCAATTGCGGCTGCGGCACGAGCTTCGACGTCTGATGAAAATTGCTAGCTGGAATGTGAACTCAATTAAGGCGCGCCTGCCCAATGTGCTGCGCTGGCTGAGCGAAGAACAACCCGACATTGTGGGCTTACAAGAATTAAAATGCGTCGATGAAGCCTTCCCGCGCGCCGACATTGAAGCGCTGGGCTATAACGTCGAAACGCATGGGCAAAAAACCTATAATGGCGTGGCTCTGCTTTCCAAACTCCCGCTCGAAGATGTGTCGCGGGGCCTGCCCGATTTTGAAGACGAGCAATCGCGCTATATCGAAGCTGTGGTCTCGACCGAAAAAGGCGCTTTGCGCGTGGCTTCGCTATATTTGCCCAATGGCAATCCGGTGGGCGACGATGGCTTGCACGAAAAATACTTGTACAAATTAAACTGGATGAAGGCGCTGCAAGCGCATACGAAAACGCTTTTGTCTTATGAAGAAGCGTTCATTCTGTCGGGCGATTATAACGTCATCCAGCAGCCCGAAGATTGCTACAACCCCGAAGGCTGGGAAGGCGATGCGCTATATCGCCCCGAAACCCATGCTGCGTTTCGCGCCATTGTAAACCTAGGGCTAACAGAAGCCGTGGCCTCGCTGGCGCAGACGGGCGACGACACCTATACGTTTTGGGATTATCAGGCCGGCGCTTGGCCGAAAAATAATGGCATTCGTATTGATCATCATCTGATGTCGCCCTTGGCCGCAGACCTGCTCGCTAGTTTTGACATTCATAGCCATACCCGCGACTGGGAAAAACCCTCCGACCACGTGCCCGTGGTAATCGAGGTCGACGCTTAGGCGTTTGTTGTTACGCGCGAGCTTTTTCTCACGCGCCGCCTAAAATCATCTACACTTCTTTGCATGGAAACAGCCCTTCTCTTTTTGGCCGGCTTGATTGGCGGCACCATGAACGCGCTTGCGGGCGGCGGCAGCGGCATTACGTTTGCCGCTTTGGTGTTCACCGGCATGCCCCCCATCATTGCCAATGCGACCAATACATTTGCGGCTACCTTTGGCTATATCACCGGCGTTTTGGGCTATCGACAGCACATGAGCGGCATGGGCAAAGACCTGCTTTGGCAAGCACCTCTGGTGTTTATCGGCGGGCTATTGGGCGGCTATGCTTTGCTGCAAACCGATGCCCAAGTGTTTGCGGCTGCCGTGCCTTGGTTGTTATTGTTCGCCACGGCGTTGTTTATGGCCGGGCCGCAATTGGAGCGTTTGGCCGCGCACTTTGGCGGGCGCCGCGCGCAAGTAGCTGGCGCGCTAGCTTTGTTTTTGACCTGCATCTATGGCGGTTATTTCCAAGGCGGGTTTGGCATTCTTACCCTCGCCGCTTTATCGCTATCGGGCTATACGGCCGTGCGCGCCATGAATGGTTTGAAACTGGTGTTTGCCACCATATCCTCTATCGCGGCGCTGCTTTTGTTTGCGCTGGAAGGCAAGATTGATTATGTCGGCGGACTGGCCGTTATGGTCGGTATTGGCATCGGCAGCTATGGCGCCGCGCGATTGACCAATTATGTGTCCGACACCACCGTCAAACGCGCCAGTATCGGCGTCTGCCTTTTGGTGACGGGCTACGCATTTTTCATCGCTTATAGTTAGAGCTTATAGTTAGAGCTTATAGTTAGAGCTTATAGTTAGA